>FWWL01005257.1_pt1 | contig 20453 bp, 14 predicted proteins | sample 2228331 | NCBI WGS metagenome assembly FWWL01 (sample SAMEA103939775, study PRJEB20133) | metagenome | reverse complement strand
GGGTGGGTGGGAAGTTACCCTAGATGGATACTAAGAAAAATTCTTAAGTAGAAATTCCTGACTCGAGGAAAGTCATATTTTGTAATTAGACATTTTGTATTTCAAAATCTATAGGGGGTGTGAAATGTTAAAAATAGAAGAATTTAGAATGAATGTGGGACCTATAAAGGGATTTTATGCTACTGGTATTTTTGCTGGTATAAAGTCCACTGGTAGAAAGGATATGTGTTTGATATATTCTCAGAAAGATTGTGTAGCTGCAGGTGTTTTTACAAAAAATTTGTTCAAAGCTGCTCCGGTTTTAGTTAGTATGGAGATACTGTCTAGAAACCCTACAGGTATAAGGGGGATAATAGCTAATAGTGGTAATGCTAATTGTTTGACAGGGCAAAGGGGTATAGAAGATGCAAAAAGAATGGTGGAACTTACTCAGAAAAATTTGGGGTTACCTGAAAATTCCATACTTGTAGCTTCTACCGGAATAATAGGTAAAAATCTACCCATGTCGGCTGTAGAATATGGAATCAACAAGCTTTCTGAGAGAATAAAACATGAGAATAATTTAAATTATGCTGCTGAAGCCATAATGACCACTGATACAAAACCTAAGCTTTACTCGGTTAGGGGTATACTAGATGGTGTGCCATTCAACATCGTCGGTATAGCTAAAGGAAGTGGTATGATAAACCCTTCTATGGCAACTATGCTGTGTTTTATTATGACTGATGTCAAGATATCACAAGATCTTCTTCGCGAGGCACTATTACAAGCAGTTGATGAGAGTTTTAATGTTATTTCTGTTGACGGTGATATGAGCACCAATGATACTGTTTTTATTCTTTCTAATTCTGATTCAGAATTTAGTGTGGAAGGAAGGGGGGAAAGGTATGATGCGTTTCTTAAAGCTCTTAAAAAGGTAACTTTCAACTTGGCTATGGCAATAATAGAAGATGGTGAGGGTGCTACAAAGATAGTGAAAATTAGAGTCTCATCTAGCTCTTCCAGAAAAAAGGCTGAAATTATAGCTAGAAAGGTGGCCAATTCGTTGTTAGTAAAGACTATGCTTTTCGGCCAGAATCCAAACTGGGGTAGGATATTAGCTGCTATAGGTTCTACTCTTGAGAATGTAAATATATCGAAGTTACATGTTAGTATAAATGGTTTAGATATATTTAAAAATGGAGAATATGTTGGTGTTTTTGATAATAGTCCCTTGCTCGGTAGAAACGTATCTATAGATATAGATTTAGGCCAAGGTAAAGAAGAATTCGTAATGTATACGAATGATTTGAGTTATGATTATGTAAAAATAAACGCAGAATATTCATGACTTGAACTTTACTTCAAAGTGTTTTATGCAATTTTCACAGAAATATCTGGTGTTTTCATTTGTCCTTTCTACGATTTTAACACTGTGTTTTCTAGAAAAACATTGTCTGTCCACTTCGGTTTCTAAACTTAGGATGATGTTAGTTATTCGTTCTAGGTTTTCGATAGGTTTTATTTTGAAAATGTTTTTAGGTTTTTTAACTAATAAGTCTAGAAAAGTTTCTATAAAGGTTTTTTCGTTAAAATTATAGTATACACCTGTGCTTTTTACAGTTTCAGTGCTCAAACCACTACTTTTGAAAAGTTTTTCGTGATATTCTGAATGGTTTATCAATAGGATCTTTTTACCAAAAGCAAGAGATTCATAAAATGTCATACCAAAGGATGTTATGACCAGACTAGTATTAGCGACAAGTTCTAGAAAATTCCGGTGGGATAAGTTGCTGAAAAGTTTTGTTTTGAGATTTTTTGAGTTTAGCTTATTAACTAGAGCAAGGATATTTTTAGTTTCTTTAAAAAGTGGTCCTAGGATGACTCTTATTTCGAAATTTCTTAACATTTTCAGACCAATTTCGTTAATAGAAACGAATCTCTCTAGTAATTTACCTGTTATGTTATTTGGGTCTTCGCCTCCAAAAGAAATGATGATATTTTTGTTTTCTTCTGATTTTATTTCATCTATTTTAGGGTCTAATATAATATAATTTTCTCCTTGAAAGTTTGGTTTTGGAAATTCTGGTAAAGCAGGTAGAGAATAGATTAACACATTGGATAGATTTTCTGGTGAAGTATCATCAAAAGAGATTACCTTTTTACCTAATGATATCGATAGCTGTGTTATACTATTTTTTACTTCTCTGGCATCAAAAATAACTATATTAGATTTGTCATTTTTTGGATTATAACGTTGTATGTCGTAGATTTTGACAGGTAGATTGATTTTCTGAAAGTATTCTGTAAGTATTTCCATCCTTTTAAGGTGTCCGTAACCGTGTCCTTGGCCACATTTTATTACTATCGATATGCTCATGATGGCAATAGGTTCTTCTGTATTTTTTCTATGACAGGCTTGAACATAAATGATGTTGCTGAATAAATTTCCCATGCGAATGGTATGAAACCTAAATACCCTAATATTGGCATTTCAAATATTTTTATATGTGGTAGTATAGGAACGGTGTAATACCATTTTGTATGAGCAAAAAAATTAACAAATTCCCATAATATTCCGCAAATCAATCCACTCAAGGAGAGCAAAACGATGGTTTTGTAGTTACCTTTTTCAAGATACCCTAGTATAGATGGTCTTTTCATGGAATAGTTTATCGGGTCTAGAATAAGAAATAGAGATAACCAAGTAAAAGCCGCCATGTAAGTAGATAAATCTTCTTTCTCTAGGAATTTTAGAAAGATAAATAGGTCTTTGTCTGCAGCTCTATCTGCAAATCTCAGACTAAAAGATATTATAGGTAACATCAGAAATATAAAACCTATTATCATGATTATGACAAGCTGATAGTTTTTGAATTTTATCGAGTGCCATTCTATTCTAATCTCTTTGAACAGAATGAGTAGTATACCGTAGGTTAAAAGTATTCCAGGAAATATTGTGGCAAAAGCCCAGACATATCCAATATATCTAATATAGATATTTTCTACAACATTTATATAGTGCCAGTTAGATAGAAATATGTTCATCCACTCAAAAAACCACCACACAATCACCGAAATAATGGCTACTATCAGTATGTGGTAAGAGATTATAAAAGATTCTCCTTTTACACTATACATGATACCATCCAATAGTAATATGTAGCTTGTCCAGAATATGGGTGTAGCCCAAACATTTATCTCTTTGAATGGATAAAATAAAGAAACAAATGTAAATATTACTCCACTAACCCCTATATAAAACCAAACAGGTAAATATCTTTTCAGAAGAAATCCCATTTTTACCCCCATCTCTTATTATTTTAGAATCGATGTGACTTTTCAAGAATATCTCGTTTAAGAAACCGTTATACTTGTAATAAAACTACTGTTTCTATAACACTTTTAATGTTCTTGACAGGAATTTCTATCTAACAAAAATATTTCCTTCTAAACAATTAGGGCGGGTGGTTGCCTAGGGCACTTTCTTTAAAAAACGGGGGTAATCTTAGGGGGCGAAGCCCCCTATTAAGTTTTAAACTGCTTCTCTTCCTCTTTCTTTTGTTCTTATTCTTACTACTTCTTCAACAGGTATTACGAAAATTTTACCGTCACCTATTTTGCCTGTGAAAGCGTTGTCTTGTATTATTTTTATAACTTTTTCGGCCATATCGTCATTGACTACAATTTCTATTTTGACTTTCTGAACGAACATGACTTCTACTTTTGAATCTCTGTAAACCTCAATATGACCTTTCTGTCTTCCAAAACCTCTAACTTCGGTTACAGTCATGCCTTGTATTCCGCCAGCGACCAAAGCATCTCTGACCTGATTAAGCTTAGAAATCCTTATTATTGCTTCAATCTTTTTCATAAAGACCTCCTGGATTTATTTATATTCTTTATAATTAACATTTATTTGAATAAGGTTGTAAGCCTCCTCTCCGTGGATATTTGTATCGAGTCCAGTGACTTCTTCTTCTTCCGTTACTCTTAGTTTTGTAAATACGCTTATCGCACCTAAAATTAAAAAAGTCATTATTCCAGTGTAAACTATAGTAACAATTACGGCCACTAATTGTATCCATAATTGGTTTGGATTTCCATACAGTAATCCTATTCCTAAACTATTCACCGCAGGATTTGCAAAAATACCGGTTAATATAGCACCAACTATTCCTGAGATACCATGAATACCAAAAACATCGAGCGCGTCATCGTATCCTAGTTTTTGTTTTAGTTGAGTTACAGCAAAGTATGACATCAAGCTAGCTAAAGCACCAATTACTATCGAACCGTATACGTCGACAAATCCAGCTGCTGGAGTAATACCTACTAACCCTGCTATCACACCCGAAGCAAAACCTAAAACGGTAGGTTTTTGAGTAATGATCCATTCTGTAAACATCCATGTAAGTGCTGCAACAGCTGTGGCTAAATTGGTATTTATAAAAGCTTGTGCGGCGAGACTGTTTGAAGCAACAGCGCTACCTGCATTAAATCCAAACCAACCAAACCAAAGTAATCCAGCACCTATCACTACTAAAGTCAAGTTGCTAGGTAGAAGGTTAGGTGTTAATCTTCTGCCCAAAAACAGAACACCTACTAATGCAGCTATTCCTGCGTTAATATGGACAACTGTCCCTCCAGCAAAATCTAGAGCACCTAAATTAGCTAAAAAACCTCCTCCCCATACCCAGTGAGCAATAGGTACATATACTAGTGTTACCCAGACTATTACAAATATGATCCAAACGCTGAATTTGATCCTTTCAATAAAAGCCCCACTTATAAGAGCAACAGTAATAGCGGCAAACGTTAATTGGAATACAACAAAAAGTAACTCTGGAATAGTTCCTATAACAGATTCGGATGTAATGTTACTTAGAAAAATTTTATCTAGGTTTCCTATGATTTTCGACACATCTCCCGAAAATGCTAGAGTATATCCGTATATCACCCAAACAACGCTTACTATGGCATAGGCAACTAAACTCATTGCAATGGTGTTTAAGCTATCTTTTATTTTTGCCATGCCACCGTAAAAAAGAGCAAGTCCAGGAACTGTCATGAGCATAACCAAAGCAGTAGCTACTATCATCCAAGCAGTGTCACCTGTGTCAATCTTCGGAGCTTCTGAGGTTTCTTCTTGGGCATACGATACGCCCATGCCTATAGCAAAAGCTATAGACAATATAAAAATCAAAGTTAAGATCCTTTTCATACGATCCTCCTCCTAAAATCTTGTTTTCGAAAATACTAAGCAATAAATATGCCGTTTTTATCACAAGCCCGAGATTTCCATTATACATAATTTTTCTGCTTATTTTTTAAGCATTTAAAGTAAATATGCCTATGTATTAGGCAAAATATTTAAAGTTGTTTCAAAATAGTTGTTTCAAAGTAATGTATTTCTAATGCCGATGTAAAACACCTCTTTTATTTATTAGTAGAATATCTTTATCTTTTAGTAGAATCTTTGTAGTAGATTTAATTTAGTAGATCTTTGTAGTAGATTTAATTTAGTAGAATAGTCTTAATAGTCTTTATAGTAATAATATTATATATTATCATAATTAGTAGAATTTAGTACAATAAGTAGTGAAACCTTCAAGTAGTGAAACCTTCTGTGAAATCTTTTGAAGTGGGTAAGTAAGGTGGGGGAGTTTACTATAAATAGGATGCTGAAAAGCAGACAAGAGTTATCTAACTAAAATGGGGGTATTCTTAGGGGGTGCCTAAGGGTGTCTAAGACACTTTCCTTAAATAACGGGGGTATTCTTAGGGGGCTCCGCCCTCTGTGAAATCTCTTAGGGCATGTAAGGATATTACCCTAATTTTAAAACGGGGGTATTTCTAGGGTGCGCCTAAGGCGCCTTCCTTAAATAATGGGAGTGTCTAGGACACTATATCGAAAAAGAGGCTTAGCCTCAAAAGAGGCCTAGCCTCGTGTCTAAGACACTTTTCTAAAAAAACGGGGGTATTCTTAGGGGGCTTCGCCCCCTGTGAAATCTCTTAGGGTGGGGGTGGGGGTTACTCTAAATAGGATACTAAAAGCAAACAAATGTTACTTAGCTTAAAGAAAGAATAAGAATTCGCATCAAAGAAAAAGTTTAATATCTTAGAGAATAGGAGTGTCTGAGACACTGTAGCTAAGGCACTTTCTTAAAATATGTCCTCACCCCTTAGAATTAGGAGAAGAGACTTAGCCTCAAAAGAAGCTTAGCTTCTTGAAAGGGGTACTCTTAGATAACAAAGTCCTCTAGAAAGATAATTAGATTTAGATGCAAATTAACTAGTGAGTAATAAATTTTTCAAATATGAAATATGGCAAGTTTTTTGCCTAAACAAAATTTTAGAAGGAGGTACAAAAATATGAGGAGCTTAAAAGTTACAAGAATTATGTTAGTTTGCTTCACGATGATTATATTACTTTTTACAGGTTTGTCTCATGCTACTGTTACATGGTGGGGAGGTATAGTTGATGGTGGTACTCTCAGTGTTGAACCATCTATAACATATACTCTACCTAGTACTTTGTCGATTAACCCGTTTTTTGGATTAGGGATTACAAAGGGTTTCGACATTTACTTGCAACCTGTTTCTTTTATTACTTCTTTTACCAATATTCAGTATAGTGGTAGTTGGATAATGCCTAGGGTCGAAATATTTGAAAAAAACATCATAGCATTACAGGTAGGTATATATGGAAGTACATTCACGTTATCGCCTCAATTTCATTCTGTTATACAATGGTTTGATAAACTATCTTCGATTGTCAACATAGGACCAGTATTCACACTAGCTAGTGGAATAGAAGGACAAACTACGCTGGTTGGTGGATTTTCACTAGACTTTACTCTAAATGAAATAGTAGGGTTATTCTCTGATTTTTCAGCGAGTTATTTGATAGGTACTACTGTTTACACATTAGGAATTATTCCAGGTGTTTTCTTTAACCTACCTATAGGTACACTATCTGCTGGTGTCTCAATAACACCTATACCGTCAACATCTATAGGTATAATTTTCTACTTGGTTTCTCCAGTGAAAATATTCTAACGCCTCATGATTTCACCTCAATTTTGATATTACCAGAAGAAATTTCTACTTAAGAATTTTTATTAGCAACCTATCTAAAGTAATCCCTCACCCTTCAGTTATCTACAGGGGGCTTGGCCCCCTAGAAATACACCCGTTTTGTAGTTTGGAGCAGACAGCTTTTTTAGAGTAACTCTCCTCACATTTATCCTAATTGTCGTTCTAAAAGGCTTTGCCTACTGGTAATACCCCCTTGAGTTAGAAAGTAACTTCCTGCCCCACACCCTAATTGTCCCTTTTAGAAGAAATTCCTGTTTTTGGATTGAAAATTGACTTTTTATGAGAACTGCTTTCTCTAATAGTTGTTTCTTTCTATTCCTAAAGAGAAGTTACTGATGATATTATGAATGATACTTTGATTTTTGTATTACTAAGTAATTTGCGTAGTGCTAATAGCTTCCAATTGGAGTTTTGATAAATACTCTAATTTACTCATGAGTTTAGTTGAAGAAAGGTATATATCTAAGTGTTTTTCAATATTAGACTTTATGGCTTCAATGAGGTGTAGAATATGTGAGGGAATATTAGTTTTGGTTATTACCTATTTTGAAGTTATATACTGAGCTGTAGACGTTGTAGTATTCTATGACTTTTTTTATGTAATTTCTTGTTTCTCTGAAGGCTAAAAATTCCGAAAATATTATGCTATCTTGTATTGGTAAATTGTAATTTTTATACTTCTTTTTAGTTTTTGCGAAAACTCTAGCTCCGCCGTTGTAAGCGGATATTGCATGATGTAGGTCTCCGTATGTATTCATAAGCATGTAAATATAAGCTGTTCCAACCATTATATTTACGTCTATATTGAATAGATCTTTTCTGGAATCTATCTCTACTTCATCGAATTTTCTGTCTACGAGTTTACCAGTGCTATACAAGACTTGCATTAACCCGATTGCCCCAGCCCTAGAATAAGCCATTTCTTGAAAATGGCTTTCTTGTTTCATCACTGCGTAAATTAAGTTAGGGTCGATGTCAAACTTGGAAGAAGCTTCTATTACTTCTGACACATACGGTATTGGATATATAACCTCTTGGATGCTAAAAGGTAAAAACTTGGCATATGTTGAAATGAACTTGTTAGAAGTTAAACTGTTTCCTTCAAGGTATATGCCTTTAGTGATTTTATTTTCTAATCTGTTTCTCATGAGTATAAGTGAGGAAAATGTAGAAGATATGCCCTTGAATTCGAGTTTTCTTTTGAAAAACCTTGAGGCCTCAAGGGGTAGATCCTTTATTAGAAAGAGAGCTACATTCAACTTTTCTTTTTCCGATTTGTCCAAGTATTCAAAGATTTCATATGGTATGTCGAGTAAAAATTTATTTTCATGAGCTAATTTGTAGATTATGTATGACTTATAAGTATCTTTATTTTCGTCGTCAAATGAATATAATACCTTGGCAAGGTTGAGTTTGTCTTCTTCGCTGTAATTTGGTGACGAGAAAAACTGTTTATATGACCTAAGCTTTTCTTCAGAAGCTATTTCACTTATTCTTCTGGAGCTTAAGAAATCATAATATCCCGAAGGATTTGCGAAGATAGATTTTTCGTAAAATTCTATTGCTTTGTTTGTGCTTCCTATTTTTTCAAGCGCATATCCTTTAATGAAGTAATATCTATCCGCCAAAGCACCTGTAGGAGACAATTTTGAGTTATCCAGAATTAGAGATATACTTTCAAAGTCACTAAGTAGTATGAGTTTATCTATATAACTATTGATCAGAGAAAATACTCTATGGTTTATTTTGGTGGTAAATACGTAGTTTGTTAGATAATTATAAGCTCTAAATTTGTTTATACTAGAATAGTGAACAAAAAGAGATTTATAAATAATGGGTTTTATCGTTTCTTGTAAGGTGTTTATTGCTTTCTCGTATTTTAAAGGAGAAGTAACTATTTTTCTTAGCTTAGGGTTCAGTATTTTTGTATACCTTGAAATTTTTACTTTTCTTGCTTTAAGTTCCAGAAGCAGTTCAGCTGTGTAAATTCCAGTTTTATCCACAGTGCCAATTAATCTTACAGCATCATCATACATTTTGTAATCAGATAACATAAATGATATGTCTAATGTTTTCAATAGTTCGTTTTCGGAAAGAGTTAGTTTTTGTGATTTTAGAAATGTGAAAAATTCTATGATATCTGAGACATATTCATCGTTTTTGGTAAAGTCGTATTTGACAATAGAATGTATCTTATCGATAGCTTTACCTACATTTCCATCGATTACATCCAATATTGAAGAGTAGATAATAAATGGTTTGCTGTATATTTCATCTTTTTTCTTTAAATCTAGGTAATTTAAGACATAATCTCTAAGTTTATCGTAGTTTTTGTTTATGTAACTTAATTTCATGAGTAGAATCAAGGCTTCATCCCAGGTTGTTGAGTTGGAAAGAGAAAGTAGGATTTTTTCTGCTAATGTATAATTTTTTGCTGATATGAGTGTATCGGTATACATTAAAGTTGCTTCATCTCTAAAAATGAAATCTGTATTCTTTACCTGGTCATAGAAACTTCTTACTTTTGCCAGAAGACTAGTTTTCGGTGTGTTTCTTAATTTTAATGTATAATAGGCAATGTATCTTCTTTTTTTACCTTTACCAACTTTTTTTATTTTTTTTATTTTGTCAAAGTATATATCTGAGTACAAGTCGAAGAACTTCTTGACTAAGTTTTCAGGATAGCTTACAGAATACTCTGAAACGGAAAACCTGCCTAAGTTTACTACATAATCGTAAGTTGTAGATGTTTTCTGGGAAAGAATATTTTGGGGAATGTTAATCTGAGAGAATAAAAATACCCCACTAAACATCAAAATAACACTTCTTCTGGGCATGTCTAAACTCCTTCTTATAAACAATTTTCGAAAAAACTTTACTCACTGTTAGTTTTACTTTTCAGTAGTGATAATCTCAAATCCAGTATATTTTCTAAGCACTTCTGGTATGAGTACTGACCCATCTTCTTGTTGATAGTTTTCTAGTATAGCTATCAAAGTTCTACCTACTGCAAGTCCAGATCCGTTCAAAGTGTGTACAAATTCGAGCTTTTTTGTATCTTTTCTTCTGAATTTTATGTTTCCTCTTCTGGCTTGAAAATCTTTACAATTAGACACCGATGAAATCTCCCTATAGGTATTGTAGCTAGGTAACCAGACCTCTATGTCGTAACATTTTGAAGCAGAAAATCCCATATCTCCAGAAGATAGTTTGACAACTCTATACGGTAGTCCCAGTGCTTCTAGGAGTTTCGCTGCATCTTTGACCATTTTTTCATGTTCTTCTTCTGAATTTTCAGGTTTGGTGAACTTGATAAGTTCGACTTTGTTGAACTGATGTTGCCTTAGTATACCTCTTGTATCTTTTCCGTAAGAACCAGCTTCTTTTCTGAAACTTGGGGCATATGCGGTTATTTTCACTGGAAGTTCTTCTTCATCAAAAATAAAATCTCTATAGACATTTACCAATGGAACTTCTGCGGTAGGATTTAGATAGAGATTTTCTTCTTCGAGTTTATATAGGTCTAGCTTAAACTTTGGTAGTTGTCCTGTGCAATAAAGTGAGTTACCGTTGACCAGAAAAGGTATAAAAAATTCCTTATACCCTAAAATAGAAGTGTTAAAATCCAGAAAAAAGTTGATTATAGCTCTTTCTAGTTTAGCACCTTTGCCTTTTAGCACAGCAAAGCCAGATCCTGCAATTTTAGAAGCAGATTCAAACTCGAGGATTGCTAGTTTTTCTCCTATCTCCCAGTGTGGTTTTGGCTCGAAATCGAATTTTTTAGGTTCACCCCATCTTTTAATCTCGACATTATAACTTTCATCTGGTCCCTGCGGCACATCGTCTGAGGGTATATTTGGAACCATTGAAAGTAAATCCTTTAGTTTTTCTTCTATTTGCGAAAGGTATATTTCTTTTTTTTCAATCTCAGAAGAAACTTTTGAGATCTCTTTCATCAGTTCAGAAAAATCTTCTCCTTTTGATTTGAGTTTGCCTATATCTTTGGAGATAGATTTTTCTTTTGCTCTTAGGTTATCCACTTCACTAACAACCTTTTTCCTCTCGCTATACAGAGAAACTATTTCTTCTATGTTTACAGTAACATTTCTGTACTTGAGTTTTTCTTTTACAAAGTTGAGATTTTCACACAAAAATTTTATATCTAGCATAGATTTTAGACTCCTAAGTAGGCTTTTCTTATATCTTCGTTGTTAAGCAAAAAGCTTTTGTCACCAGAAAGAAATACTTGCCCTACCTCTAGTACATAACCTCTGTCAGCAACTTCTAGAGCTTTCATTGCGTTTTGCTCAACTATTAATATGGAAATTTTTTCTTTTAGTTTATGTATAATATCGAAGATTATGTCCACGAATTTTACAGACAACCCCATAGAAGGTTCATCAAGCATAAGGAGCTTAGGTTTGGACATTAATCCTCTGGCTATAGATAGCATTTGTTGTTCACCACCGCTTAGAGTGCCGGCTTTTTGAAATCTTCTTTGGTATAGTATAGGAAAAGTTGAGAATATGAAATCTCTGGTTTTTTCTAGATAATCTTTGTCTTTTATGGGAAAACCACCGATTTCTATGTTTTCAAGCACGGTAAGTTTTGGAAAAATTTTCCTTCCTTCAGGGATTTGGACTAATCCGAGTTTTACTCTTTTTTCTGGTGCTAAGTTTGTTATGTCTTTTCCGTCAAAAATAACACTTCCTTTCAATACTTTTATCATGCCAGAGATTGTGTTTATGAGAGTAGTTTTACCTGCACCATTTGCGCCTAGTATACAAACTGTTTCTCTGTAACCAACTGTTATATTTATATCTTTTAAAACCAGAATTTTACCGTAACCAGAATAGAGTCCTTTGACTTCTAAAATCATCTGGCGAAATTATAAATTGTGTACAGCTTTTATATCAAATCTGAATGTATGATATCTCAGAAATTTCTACTTAAAATTTTTCTTAGCATCCTAATTTAGAGTAATTCCCACCAAATCTACCCTTTAGTTATCTACAGAGGGCTTTGCCTCTAGTGATAATACCATTTTTCAAGAGGCTAAACATTCTTCCTTTAATTACAGGAGATTTAGCCCCTTAGTGATATCCTCGTTTACTTAGCATTCTATCTAGAGTAATTTCTTCTCAATCCACCTAATTGTCGTTCTAAATGGCTTTGTCCCTTATTTCAAGAAAATGCCTTAGGCAACTCTATTCTCTAAGAGAGTAAGCTTTTCCTTTGATGAGAATTTGTACTCCTTCTTTAAGCTAAGTAACTTTTGAATGCTTTTTAGCAACATATTTAGGGCAACTCCCGCCCACCCACCCCTTAGTTTGATTCTAGGGGGGTAACACCCCCTAAGAATACCCTCGTTTTTTTTAAGGAAAGTGCCTTAGGCACAGCGCCTTGGGCGCCTACCAACTCTAATTGTCACTTTTAAAAGAAGAAATTTTTGTTAAATAGAAATTTCTGGTATGATGTGTCATTTTTCCTTATTCTTGGTAAATATCTTCAGATATTCCCGATATCCTTCTTTTTCCAAATCTTCGACTGGTATAAATCTAAGAGAAGCAGAATTTATACAATATCTTAGACCTGTGGGTTCAGGGCCATCATCAAAAACATGCCCCAAGTGAGATCCCCCATGTTTGCTCTTTACTTCTACTCTTATCATGCCGTAAGATGTGTCAACTTCGTATACTAAATTGTCTGGTTCTAAAGGCTGAAAAAAACTAGGCCATCCTGTGCCAGAATCGTATTTGTGTATAGAAGCAAAAAGCGGTTCTCCTGAAACTATGTCTACATATATACCTTCTTTTTTGTTATTCCAATACTTATTTTTGAAAGGTGGTTCTGTGCTACATTGTTGTGTGACTTGGTATTCTATCGGTGATAGTTTTGAAAGATTTTTATTTTGCAGGTATTTTAGATTTAGTTTTAGTTTTGGTTTCTTGTAAAACTCAGTTTTTCCCCAGACTTCTTTTATAAATCTCTTTCTTCCAGAAAACATTTCGTATGTGCAGTATCTAATAGGATTTTTCTTGTAGAAATCCTGGTGATATTCTTCGGCCTTGTAGAAAACTCTAAAAGGTTCTATTTTGGTTACAACTGGTCTGGAAAATATTTTGGAGGTCTGAATTATTTCCTTGGTTTTTTCTGCTAATTCTTTTTGCTCTTGATTATGGTATAAAATGGCTGTTGTATATTGACTACCTCTATCTGCAAACTGCCCCCCAGGGTCAGTTGGATCTATATGAGTCCAGAAAATCCATAAAAGTTCTTCATACGAAACAACTTTTGGGTCATACTTAACTTGAACAGCTTCATAATGTCCAGTTTTACCAGAACAAACTTGTTCGTATGTAGGGTTTTCAACATCACCGTTTGCATACCCAGAAACAGATTCCAAAACACCTTCTATATCTTCAAATGCTTTCTCAATACACCAAAAACAACCTCCAGCAAATGTAGCAATCTCCATTTTTACATCCGACATAAAGCATCACCTTTGAATAAAATATAACTAAACTAGTAGGATTTTTTCAATTCTGTTGGGAAGCTGTCGGAGGTTTCTATTTAAGGATTTTTCTTAGCATTCTATTTAGGGTAACTCCCGCCCACCCACCCTTGAGATAATTAATAGGGGGCTTCGCCCCCTAGTGATACCCCCTTTTAGTTAACTCTAATTTGCTTTTTAGCATTCTATTTAGGGTAACTCCCACCCAACCTACCCTGAGGCTAAGGAGGCTAAGCCTCTTTCCTCAATTATAGGGGGTTCCACCCCCTAAGATTACCCCCATTTTTTTACGCAGTGGAAATGGTGAGATTTCCAGGCAGGCGTAGACCAGTTTAATAAACAACAAGATAATAGATGGTAGCTTTTAATAAGCTAATGATAGATAAGATTTTGAATTTTTCTTAGTAGGTAGGGGGTATCCCCCCATCTCACTAATATCTGTTAGGGGCAGATAAGAAGATATTCAGTTCTTTGGAATCTTTGAGGTAAAAAGTTTTACCTCTGTATTTAACAACTACTGTTGTGCTACTTACTATGAATTCGCTTTTACTCACAGGTGAAACCGCTACCTTACCTAGTTCCTTTGGATGTGGATCTCGTATTATTACAACGCCACCTTTTACCTTTCTTTTTTCTTTTACTAGTTTTTCTTCTTCACCAAGGGTAATAACGATATTAATGACTGGTTCTTTTTTAGGTTCAACGGTTACTATTTTTTCATCCTGAGGTTTTGAGACGATAACTTGTTCTTTCTTTTCTTCAACGGTGTAAGGCTGAGATGAAGGTTGGCCTACTACACCTACAACATTACCAGCTAAACCTATGTAGCTCTCAGGGTTTTTCTTGAATGCTTCAGCTTCTTCTCTAGAAAGGAAATAATAGACTTTTCCATTAAACTCCAATGATATTATGTTCTTATCAACGTAGAAACCTATACCTGTTACTGGTGAGATGGCAACTATTCCATATTCATCTGTAGTCACACTTCTTTCTTTGACTACAACACCAGTATACTTGTCAGGGTTAGCTAAGAACTCTTCAAGTTCTTTTCTTGAATCGAAGTAGAAGGTTTGGCCTCTGTATTCGGCGACTTTTGTATCTTTTCTGACTTTGAATTCCACGCCATAAATCGCTGACCTAACCATCAAGCCGTATTCACTAGGTAGAGCTTCTCTAACTTTTGGTTTAGCTACAGCTTTAACCTCAAAAGCTGATACTTTAGATATGTAAGTATCTGGATCGTTTTCAAAAATTTCGTAATCTTTCCTAGAGTTAAAGTAATATATCTTTCCTTCGTATTCACAAGACAAAATATCATAATCCACTACAAATTTTACCTTGCTAACTGGTGAGACTGCCCATAAACCTATTTCTTTACTCGAAACTTTTCTTTCCTTTACGAAAGGTCCTGCATATTTCCTGGGGTTAGCTAAGAACTCTTCAAGTTCTTTTCTTGAATCGAAGTAGAAGGTTTGGCCTCTGTATTCGGCGACTTTTGTATCTTTTCTGACTTTGAATTCCACGCCGTAAATCGCTGACCTAACCATCAAGCCGTATTCACTGGGCAAAGCTTCTCTAACCTTTACCTGTGCGGCAAAAGATATTCCCCCAATGGCAAAGATTAAAATCACTAAACAAGCTACTTTTCTAAGCATATTACCTCCTTCTGCCTAAATCTTACATTGAGCTATTGTTAGAAGCTACAGAAGTTCCAGCATCGCCTGAGTTGAGTTGAATTATAGTCAAGCTACCGTTAGCATAGTCGTAGTAAGAACTAGTCAAAGTCCCTAGATCAAAAACATTGTTTATAATCTTATGACCGGTGAGGTTAAAATCCTCTTCGTATATACCATAAGTGCTTGAAACACTCAAACCTGAAATTGTATTACCATCTACGATTACATTCGGATTACTACCATTGATTTTGAAAGTTATAACAGAATCAATTGCACCACTACCTAGGGAATAAGACCTTCTTAACTGGTTGTCTTTTATAGTGATGCTAGGTGTAGAAACTACAGTAATAGCTCCTCCACTACCGACATTGTCAGCATCTGCATCAGCTATACAGTTTGTTATGGTATTTCTCTGAATAACTATAGAAGATGAAGATTCAACATATATACCTCCACCAAAGCCGTTTGCTCTACCATAGAAGATATTAGAATCCTTTATTACCACATTACCACTGTTATAAACATATATTGAGCCACCATTTTGAGCAGAAAAATTGCTTACAAAACTACAAGAAGAAACAGTAACATTGTTAACAGACTGAATTACCAGCCTTGAAGATGAACCATCGAATATGAGGTTTTCTAGTAGAACGCCATCCCCGTTAACTACTATTTTTAAATCTCTAAATGTTGTTTTACCTACCACGCTATCAAATGAAGAATTATATCCTCCTTTTATAGATAATCCTCCTCTTACTGAGAGAGTAGTTGGAGAAGTGTAAGAATATGTAACATTTTCTATAAGTATATATTGAACGCTGGATTTTTCGTCTGCTATCTGAAGGGCTTTATCTAATGTTCTAACCGGGGAAGTTTTTGTACCCCTGCCAGTATTATCATCACCAGAAGACGAGACATAGACAGTATCGGTTACTTCATCAACTTTGACTTCTACTACAGAGACACACCCTGCTAAAATGGAGATCAAAGAAAGAAAGGCCAAAGCTAAGATAGTGAAAGTTTTCTTCATAGGTTACCTCCTACTTTTATGGTACTATTATATGAAAATAAAAATAAAATTTCAAAGTTTTCAGACTTTTTCAGAGGCTTCAACACTATTGAGGTTTATACTTTTTCTAATAAGGACTTTTTTCTTCCATATTCCCTTTTTGTAGTAGAGGTAGGTCACAATAAATTCTAGCAAAAATGTGAAACTCATAGCAACCCATACTCCTACAACATTTCTAGATAAAACGCCTATAGCTAGAATATAAGCTAAAGGTATCCTTATCAGAATCATACTAACCATTTTAATGACCATTACCCCAAAAGTATCACCAGCACCTCTTATGACACCTTGTATTGGAAAAACTAGACCTATGAATAAATAAGCTAGACTAGTTATTCTTATATATTCTTCAAAGTGTTTTAAAGCTTCTGAAGCATCACCTAAAAATAACCTACCAATAGGACTAAGAAAAATGTTTAAAATAGCGAAAACTAAAAGTGCTATTCCAGAGGAAATTAAAAGTGAGAATTTTAATCCCTCTCTGACTCTATCTTCTTTTCCAGCACCCATATTTTGTGAAGCAAAGGTGGTCATAGCCATTCCCAAAGAAAGAGCTGGAAGAAATACGAAATTCTCTAGCCTTATGCCAACTCCATAACCGCCAAGTACAGAATCTCCAAATGAGTTGATTAGTGAAATCAGAACTATCTGTCCAAAAGATATAACAAGCATTTGAACAGAAGCTGGTAGGCCAAGTTTGAACGTTTTTAGAATTACATCCCAGTTTAAAGAAAATGAAAATCCCTTGAATATGTTACTGTATTTTTTCTTAACATAGAAGAAGAAAATAAAAAAAGTAATCGCTTGAGAAAAAACTAGAGATAGCCCCGCACCAACTAACCCGCTAAAAGATAAACCTATGAAAACACTTATTAGAATTGGTGATAAAACTATGTGTAAAAGAGAAAAAACTATAACCATCATCAAAGATATATTTGAATTTCCTAGTCCCCTAGTAATTCCTGCTAACCAGTTATATGAAGCCACGAGAGGTATTCCTAAAAGGTATATTACAAAGTAAATCTTTGCATCTGTAAATATGTTTTCAGGAACCGATATCATCATTAGTATTATATCAGAAAAAACTACACCTATTAAGGAAAGAAAAATACCACATATCATCATCAATACAAATGAATTTGATATTACCTTAGTGAGTAGATCTTTCCTATCAGCACCAAAAGATTGTCCTATCAATATGTTTGTAGCAACAGCAAAACCGATAAAAAATGAAAAAAGGAAAAATATTACTGGCATAGAGGTAGAAACCGCAGCAATGCCGGTGTATCCTATAAACTTTCCTAACCAGAACGAGTCAAAGAGACTCTGAATTGTTTGTAGTAGGTCTGAAATTATTATAGGAAAAGAAAAGATAATTATTTTCTTTCTGATATCTCCTTCTGTTAAGTCCATAAGCAGTAAAAATAACTAAATTTCAGTGTGTAATCAAGAAAAGATAATAGGGAAACAGAAATTTCTATTTAACAAAAATTTTTCTTTCTAAACAATTAAGGTGTGCTTAAAGTACCGTTCCTAATGTGCCTAGGGCACTTGTGTCTGAGACACTTTCCTTAAAAAATGGGTGGCGCCTAAGGCGCTTTCTTAAAATATGGGGCGAAAGCCCCCTGTAGATAACTGAGGGGTGGGTTGGGCGGGAGTTGCTATAAATAGGATGCTAAAGAGCATACAAAAATTACCTAACTCAAAGAAGAAAGAATCTTAGACTCGGAGGTACTCTTAGAGGGCATAGACATCTAAAACAACAATTAGGTATGGGTAGGAGTTACTATAAATAGATTGCTAAAAGCAAACAAGAGTTAACTAACTAAAACCGAAGTATTTAAGACACTCTCTTAAAAAATAGGTAGCGAAGCCCTTACTGTTAACTTTGGGGTGAATAAGGATATTATTCTAATTTTAAAATGGGGGTATTACTAGGGGGCAAAGCCCCCTGTGAAATCTTTTAGGGAGGGTGGGTGGGAATTACCCTAAATAGTATGCTAAATTGCAAACAAGAGTTACCTAACTCAAATTAAGAAAGAGGCTTAGCCTCAGGGTGGGTGGGCGAGGATTTACCCTAGATTGATGCTAATAAAAATTCTTAAGTAGAAATCCCTGGATAGAGAAAACGAAAAAAAGGGGGCTTACACCCCCAGAAAATACGTTTTTAATGAAAAATCTATAGTTTTATCAATGTATCTAAGCTTATTGAAGATTCGTTTAGAGGTCTGATGTTGACATAGTTATTTTGTCTGTAGTTAAGAGATATTGAGAAATATTTATCTGGAGAGTATTCTATACCTCCAAGAAGATACTCTCTAACTTGGTTTGGTCTACTTAGATCTTGGTTATGAGTGTATAGGCCACCAACAAGTGAAAATTCCTTTAATCCAAGTAGTTTGAAGTTTATCTTACCTAAAATTCCGAAGAAGTTTGACTGTTTTCTTGAAACATTGAGTCTGAAAGTATCATAAGTTCCGTATTCAGCAAAAAGGCTTAAAAACTCGTAATTCACTCCTATACCGACGCCGTATATATCCTTACCATCTGCTTTATCAAAATCTGAAAGCACTATAGTATTGTAGGTGTGTATAGCTATGAATATATCTTTGAAACTTTTATCACCAGTTAGAATGTAAAGAGGAGATATTGATATTCTTGAAGCTATATCTTTTGTTATTCCAATCCAGTTATTGGTATACTGAATTAAATAATCTGGTCCTTTACCAAATCCGTTTCCATTATATATGGCAGCGTATAATTCAACGCCATCGATAGGTTTAAATGTACCTGAAATACCTGCATCCGCAGAGCTAAAGAAACCAAATTCATCACTTGGATTTTTTGTGATGTATCTTGTTCCTAAAAAGTCATCTATAAACCCTATCCAGCTATCTTTTATTATACCGAAGCTAATGTAAGCTTCTTTGGTCCCAAAATCAGCATAGGCATATTTTGCTCTGAAAGTCCAACCACTGGTAGTAGCAGTAATGTCTGGAGTAACTCTCAACTTCAAACCATTTTTGAAGTCCACTTTAAAATCGATGTAAGCTCTACCGAGATCGAAAGAATTGTTGTTAGACATAACTGATACATTTTGCCTTGTGTCGGGATTAAAAAAATATTTTATGAACACTGTGAACTTTGTAGAAACTTCAGGTTTATCTGACTTCTTGTCAGATTCCTTTTTCTCAGGCTTTTGCTCAGCAGTTTGATCAACATTAGTAACTTCCTCGGCAAACACACTAGCGCTTAAGCTCAAGGTAAATATTGTAAGAAGAATTAGAAGTTTTTTCATGATCAACCTCCTTAACTTGTTTGATTAAAAAATAAAATAATTGGTTAAAATTTTGAAAAAGTTAACTAAAATTAAATGTAAATAATCCTAAGCATACCCAATTATTTAAAGAAAGTGTCTTAGTCACAACCTTTTTTTAATATAGATAAAGTTTTTTTAATTTTTGTCAGCCCATTTAGAATAATCCTACTCATCCCTTCCTTAGGTTAACTAATAGAAGGATTTACCCCTTACAATTGAGAAAGGAGGCCTAGCCTCGTGCCTAAGTACTTAAAGCACTTTGCCTAAGGCACTTTCTTAAAATAGAGGGCGAACCCCTATAATTAAGAAAAGAGGCCTAGCCTCGGGGGTATGCTTAGGGGGTGGAACCCCCTAGAATCAAACTAAAGGGTGGGCAGGAAGTACCCTAAATAGTATGCTAAAAAGCAAAAAAGTTATCTAAACTTTAAGAAAATAATGAAAACTCATAAGACACTTTTTAAAACGGGGATAATCTTAGGGAGCACTTAAGGGTGCCTAAGGCACTTTTCTTAAAAAACGTGGGTATTACTAGGGGGCGAAAGCCCCCTGTATGTAACTGAAGGGTGGGTTGGGTGGGAATTAACCCTAAATAGGATGCTAAATTGCAAACAAGAGTTACCTAACTTTAGGAGAAGAATAAAAACTCGTCAGATACTGAAGAATGGGGATATTCTTAGGAGGTAAAACCCCTACAATTGAGAAAGGAGGCTCAGCCTCAAAAGATGCCTAGCCTCTAAAAAACGGGGGTATTCTTAGGGGGTGTTAACCCCCTAGAATCAAACTAAAGGGAGGGTG
>FWWL01005249.1_pt1 | contig 20463 bp, 15 predicted proteins | sample 2228331 | NCBI WGS metagenome assembly FWWL01 (sample SAMEA103939775, study PRJEB20133) | metagenome | reverse complement strand
TCACTCCTTCTTACATTTAAATGGCTTATTTCTCCCTTTTCTGAATATTTTATTCCAGAAACATGAATATGCATATTCTGAAGAGCTTCCTCACCTAAAACTGATTTTATTTCCTCAAGTATTTCTGCAAATTCTTCATATGTATTATGCTTGCCAGATCTTGCATGAAGATGAGCAAAATCAATACATGGCATAATTCTCCCACCAATTTCCTTTGAAAGATTCAAAATCTCACTTAATGACCCAAATTGAGTTTTTTTACCCATCACTTCTGGCCTTATCCAGACTTTTAAGGCTTCTTTTCTTGCTATATCCATTATTTCTTTCAGTCTCTCCTTAACTATCGGATATACCTCACTTGGCTTATTACCCATATAATATGCAGCATGAAAAACAATGCTGTAACCATTCATCGCATCAAGCATTCTTGCAGTATTAAGAATATGATTATAACTTGCCATCACTTTTTCTTTTTCATTTGAATAAAGGTTAATATAATACGGAGCATGGGCAGTAAGTATAAGCCCGAGCTCTCTTGCAATATCGCCGTATTCTTTTGCCTTTTTATAGTCAAGATGGACACCCCTTACATACTCTATTTCCATTCCATCAAGTTCCATTTCTTTAATCCTTTTAAGTCCATTTTCTATTGTTTTTTTGCCTTTTGTAGAATAAGGAATCCCCGGTGTGAGAAAATGTAGTTTATCCATTATATACTCCTCTGGCTAATGAGAATACTTTTTTATCAATTCGATAAAAAAATTTTTATCAGGATAAAATATTTCTTCTGATAATGAAATTTCTTCAATTGAAAAAAAGTTAAAATTTTTTATCTTTTCTTCTTTAGATGGGATACAAATTTTAGAGAAAGATTTTTCCTCACTTTTACAATTAAAACCTATTTTTACGATATGCCTTTTTTCATCAATGTATTCACTTACAAAAGCAATTTCATTAACGATTACTTCATGAATAGATAATTCTTCTTTAAGCTCTCTTTTTAAACCAACCTCAAATTTTTCAAAAGGTTCTAAATGCCCACCGGGTAATACCCAATATTTCTTCTGATTTTTTTCATGCTGAATGAGTAAAAGTTTCCCCTCTTTATTAAACAAAACTGCTTCAAGTCTTATTTCTATCATTAATTTTTCCTATTAATTTCATCTCCAAAATTATAAGGAAAAATATTATTTTGTCAAGAAAAGATTATCTCTAATCCTTACTATTGCTTCTCTATTGTCCTTCCTGGACTCTACAATCTTAGGAGAAAACTGTGTTCTGACCTAACGTTTTTTTTACCAGAAAGAAGTTATCACTTTTTGTAAAAAAGTGGTTTAAAAACTATATCTTCTTTCTTTTGTCTATAGCGACAAAAGAAAGAAGCAAAGAAAAACGCCACCACCTTGTGGATTTTTCAAGAGTTAGACTTGAAAAAATCTACCTCACTTACCCCAAGTTAAGTCCTAAACAAGTCTAAAACAAAAAATTTTCACTTAAACCAAACTTTATAACTTTTAACTTTCAACTGACAGATAGTGACTTTGTAGATAAAAGGATAGAAAAAATAAAATTCTCATAACTATTTACTTTTTTTCGATTTTTTATTAAAATATAATGGCAATTATTTAGGAGAACAATAAATGCAATTAAAGCCACTTCACAGAATTTCAGACTATGAATGGTTACTCCCAAAGCATGATGGAATGAATGTTGATGTTTATATAGTGGCAAGTAGAAAACTCATTGAAGAAATGGATGACAATGTATATAATCAGGTTAAAAATGTTGCTTCTTTACCAGGTGTTGTTGATAAAGTTATTTTACTTCCAGATGCACATTCTGGTTATGGTTTTCCGATAGGTTGTGTTGCCGCTTTTGACAAAGATGATGGGGTTGTATCAATCGGGGGAGTCGGCTTTGACATAAATTGTGGTGTAAGGCTAATAACCACAAATCTAATCTATCAGGATATAGAAAAAAAGATTGACACTATTATTAAAGCATTTTATAAGAAAATTCCTGCTGGAGTAGGAGCCAATGGAAAAATTACGCTATCCAAAAAGGAACTTAAAGAAGTAGTTGAAAAAGGTGCTAGTTGGGTTATTAAAGAAAGAGGGATGGGAAAAATTGAGGAACTTGACTACATTGAAGAAAATGGTTGCATAGAAGATGCTGATTTTTCTGCTCTTACTGAAGACGCATTAAGAAGGGAAAAAAACCAGCTTGGAACACTTGGTTCAGGGAATCATTATCTTGAACTTCAGGTTGTGGAAGAGGTTTTTGACATAGAAAGGGCAAGAGTTTTTGGTTTATTTAAGAACCAGATAGTTGTAACTTTACATTGTGGTTCAAGAGGGCTTGGGCATCAAACTGGTGTAGATTTTATGAATATTTTTGCTTCAGCCTCACATAAATACAAAATTTCTATAAAAGATAAAGAATTGATTTATCTTCCTTCAAAATCTCCTGAAGCTCAGCGATATTTTGCAGCAGTTCAAGCAGCATCAAACTTTGCGTTTGCAAATAGGCAGGTTATCTCCTATCTAGTAAGTGAAGTGTTAAATGATGTTATAAAAGATGTAGAAACTAACACAATGTATGACATTGGGCACAATACATTAAAATTTGAAACTCATAAGATAGGCAACTCAAGAAAACAGCTATACATCCATAGAAAAGGTAGCACAAGAAATTTTGCAGGAAAATCTCAGCTTGTACCAAAGCCATATCAATTTACAGGACAACCTGTAATAATTGGTGGTTCAATGGGTTCAGCTAGCTATGTTCTATGTGGAAAAGAAGAAGCAATGGAAAAAACCTTTGGTTCTACTATTCACGGTGCAGGAAGAACAATGTCAAGACATAAAGCCAAAGAAAGTATTAGATACGAAGAACTTGAAAAAGAACTGGAAAAACAGGGAGTTTATCTAAAAGCCAAAAGTAAAGAAGGAGCTTTAGAAGAAGCACCTTTTGCTTATAAAAATATTGAAGAGGTGGTTGGTGCTGTCATAAAAAGCTCTCTATCTCAAAGAGTAGCCAGATTAAAACCACTTGGAGTATTAAAAGGATAACCAAATTGCTTAAATTTATTTTATTTTTTCTATTAATTTCTATCAATTTATACCCCTATGAAGAATTCAAACTTGCATTTAAGAATAATGATTATAAGGAAATAAATAAATACCTCACTTTTTATGGCCTTAATTTCAAAGATGTAAAACACAAGTTTTATTTCATATATTACAAAGATACAAATCAATGTTTTGTACACGAAATGACTCCCACCAACCCAAAAGGTATAATCTTTTTCTTCCATGGATTCTTAAGTCATTCTGGTTTATTCAAAGATTTTTACAAATATTTTCTAAATCTTAACTATAAAATTATTACCGTAGATTTGCCTGGCCATGGACTTTCTGATGGTAAGAGAACATCTATTGATGATTTTTCTACCTATGCTGATATGGTATACTGGACATATTTTCAAATGCAAAAAGAGGGACTTGGTTTACCCATATATTTTATAGGTCATAGCACTGGTTGTGCTGCTATTTTGGAATTTATATATAGTTATAAAATTTATCCAGAAAAAATCATATTTGTAGCACCACTTGTAAGGATTATCTTCTGGGAACTAGCTACTTTTGGTTATCAACTCTTTGGGAATAATATAACTACGATACCACGTCTTAGAAGACAAACCTCTCAGGATAAGGAATATATCGAATTCATTTTTAATAAAGACCCTATAAAATATGAGGAAGTTTATCTGGACTGGTTTACAGCCACATTAAAATGGAATGAAAGAATAGTAGAATACAAACCAAATGACAGGACCAAACTTCTCATTGTTCAGGGAGATAACGACACAGTAGTTGAATGGAAGTATAATATCAATTTTTTAACAAACCTCTTTATTGATAATGAAGTTACAATTATAAAAAATGGAAGACATGATTTACTTACAGAAATTGATAACATAAAAACAGAAGCCTTTGAAAGAATAAAAAAATTTCTTAAAAACTAATTTTTGATTGACAAAAATATATGTTATTTTATAATATTTTTAAGGAACGTGCACTATAGTGCATGTTTGAGGAGGATTGGTTATGAAAAAATTTTTACTATTATTTTCGTTGATTTCTCTTTATGCCTTTAGCAACATAAGATTAACTGAGCCATCATTTACAAACTTTCAATCTAAAAATATTCCTATATGTATGGAGTTAAACTTCTGGAATATTGAAAGTTATGAAGGAAATGCTTATCTTGAGTTTAATCCAGAGCTTAATAGTGTAGAATTTTTCGCTAATTTAAGCAATATCAAACAAAAGAATGCAAGTGGATGGGTTCTTGGTTATCCAGAGGTTTTCTATGGTTTTAAGCCGTGGTTATCAAATGGACAATCTACAAAAATATGGGAGTTACCAGAAAAAGTAAAAGCACTTAAGGATGTTGTTTTTTCTTTTAAATATGAACTATGGTATAAAGATAATTTACCTATAAATCTTGCTATGGAAACATGGATTACGCGGGAAAAATACCCATCCATGGTAAAAGAAGGAGAGGTAGAAATAATGGTCTGGCTTTATTACAACCAGTTAAGACCAGCAGGATATAAAACTGGGGAAATAACCATCCCTATTATAGTTGATGGGAAAAAGGTTGAAATGATATGGGAAGTATATTATGCAAAAATGACATGGGATTATATAGCATTTTTACCTGTAAAGCCTATTGAAAAAGGTGTTTTAGAAATACCAATAAAACCTTTCGTTTCAAAGACAAGAGAAGTTATTTCATCTCATTCTGAAAGAATTAAAGCAAATAATTTTGACGATATGTACTTTGAAGTGTGGGAAGTCGGAACAGAATTTGGAAGTCCAACTACAACCAATGCAAATTTTGGTTATAAATTTTCTGATTTTAATATCAAGAAAAGATAGCTAAAAATCTATGCCGATAAACCAGAAACTATTCCACTTTTCTTGAGATGGAAAGCCGCTTCCATCGTAGGGAGCGGCTAAATCATAAAATAGCTTGATATTTTCAGCAATTACAAGTCTTAATCCAATACCAAAGCTACATTTAAGATCTCTAAAATAAAAGGTATCATTCTTTATTTCATACCCCACAAAATCTCTCCCCCAGTTGAAAGCACCTCCCATATCATAAAATATACTACCCCATATAGTAGGCATCCTCAAAGGAAATGGAAAACCAATCTGCCAGTAGGTAATAAGTGGAAATCTAAATTCAAAATTCATGAGAAACATTGTATTTCCACTAAATGCAAATAAATCATATCCCCTTAACGAATTAAATCCACCAAGATAAAAATTATATTCGCTTTCATCTCTTCCAACTATTTTTCCTCCAGAGACTCTTGTCGCTATACTATAACCTGGATAGATAAGAAAATAATTTCTTAAGTCAATAATAAACTTAGTATAAGAAAAACCATCACCCAAAATATCAAACGCCTGTTCAGTGGATAATAAAAATCTCATTCCATCTACAGGACCTGTATAATCACTTAAAGATGTATCATAAACATAATCTACTGTAATGGTATTTTTATATTTTGGATAGAGATCATAGCTATATTTCTTTTCGTCCTGATTATACTTTAGATTTGAAATATACTCAAACTGTCTAACACCAATTGAAACATCAACTCTATTGAAAGTAGAAAATGGAAAAGAATAAAGCCCATAAACACCAAGCGTCCTAAAATACGACTTCTCAACCTCAAAAAAATTTCTAAATGTGTAGAATTCATAAAAATAAGTGCTATAATGAAATATTCTAAAACCAAAATTATGCCTATATCTTAGATAATAATAACTAAAGTCCACATTAACATTATTTATTGTTTTTTCTCTAAAAAATATTCCCGTATCAAACCATAGAAAATAGCGATGATTGCCTAAAATATCGCTAAAGGATGTTATACCAATCGCCCCCAACCCAAGCATACTATTTAAAGCCGCTCCTCCCACAAGATAATCCATTGTAAGGGAAAGTGAATAGTTTTTAACTTTAAAAGATATATCATAATCGTCTTCTTTCTCACCGGCCACCCTCTCATAATTCTTCAGTTCAAAATCATTGATAGAATTTGACAAAATTGGTTTATACTCATAGATTCCATGAGCACCATCCTTATAAATTGAAAAAAGAATCTTTTCATCCTTTGAAAATGATGGATTTTCAATCCTTCCCACAGGAGAAATCTCTTTATAAAGCTTATTTTCCTTAATGTCAAACAGATAAATTGAAGGAAAAGCTTCCACAGAAACAAATAAAATTTTACTTCCCTTCACTGAAGGATTTCTAACATTTTTACCAATGCTTAAATATCTTGTTATAGTCTTAGATGAAATATTAAGAAAATAAATATTTTTTATATCCCTTCTATCGGAAATAAATATAATATTTTCATCATCAACAAACCTTGGCTCGTCATCTACAAAACTATCCTCTGTTAAGTTTAAAAGTTTTTTTGTTTCAATTTCATAAAGATATATATCTCTCTTGAAATTCTCATTTATAGCTGAAAAAACAATCTTTTTTCCATCTTTTGAAATATCTGGTGAAGTAATTATGCTGAAAGGTAATTTAATCTTATTAGCCTTTCTATTTTTCAAATCATATACATATAGTTGATTTTTACCCTTACTTCTTGTTATAAATACTACCTTTTGATCCTCACTTAAGCCGATATTGTTATTATCATCATAAAGAAATTCAAAAAATTCTTCATTTCTATATGTTGAAATAAGTTTAGTTTTTTTATGTTTATTTCTATCGTAAATAACAAGAGATGGTGTAAATCTACTTTCTGTTATGATAAGTAAATTTGTCCCATCAATATCAACTGGAGAACGAAAAAAACCCCTATCTTTTGTGATTTTTTTTGCAATAACATCTATACTATCAAGATTTATATAATTTGTATAATATCGACTTCTTAAAAAATGAAAAAACTCCTCATTTACTTCTTTTAATTCCTTCTCAGTAAACTTTTTTAGTGATTTTTCAAAATTTCTTGATTCAACTATATCTTTTGTAATATTTTTTATAATTTCCTCACCATATGTTTTTTCAAGAAAATAATAAAACATCTGTCCCATTTTATAAACATAATAATATTTGTATGATGGAAGGTTCATCAGGTCAGATAATTCCAAAAGCGAAGGCAAAATTCCATTATAGAGTCCTTCTGCTATAATGTTTTCGCATTCCTCATCAAGCCCGATAGAATTATATTCGGAACTACCTTCTATAAACCACAATGGAACCTCAAGATTCCTCATTGAGTAGATATTAGCCTCGCCTTTACCAAAGTAATAAACCTGAAATGCATGGTTAAGCTCATGAGCAAAAAAATGATAAAATTCATTATAATCAGGAGAATAGTAGATAACTACTCGTCCCTTTAAAAATTCTGTAAAACCTTTTACCTGAGAAGATGTCCAATCAAGAATATTGTTCTGAAGAAAATCATTAAAATCAGGAAAAATAACAATCTTTATTTTAGTGGCTGGCTTATAATCATAAGTTTTTGAATGCTTGTCAAAAATGCTTTCACCTATAAATGCAATTTTATTTGATAAAAAAAGAATCTTATCTGGAAGATAAATTAATAAATGTTTAGTTTCAATAATATTCCAATTATAAGAGTTATAAACTACTTTGTTTTTTCCAAATGAAAAAGAAAGATTAAATATGTTTAGAAAACAAAAAACAACTAAAAATCTTTTCATCTTCAATCAATCAATCTCTTTTTTATTCCTCTTATTCCTAGAAAACCAAATACTATTGATACAATTATAATATAAAGTAAATCAAAAGTAAAATATTCCCATCTTGAGAATAAAATAGCTCTTGAAAGTCTAATAGAATGCGTTAATGGTAAAAATTCAATTAATGGTCTTATGAAATCTGGAAATTGGCTCAATGGAAAAACAGTACCAGAAAAGAAAAACATTGGTGAAAGAAAACCAGTAGTATAAAAGCTAAAATTATCAATACTCTTTATAAAAGAAGTTACAAAAAGGCTTATAGCTGCAAACATAAATCCCGTAAGAAACCCCACAATAGGCACAAAAAACAAAAAAGGAGTTTTAAAAACCCCAATCATTGAAAATATTACTAAAACAGCAAATGAAAAGAATAAGCCTTTTGTCCCAGCCCATAACATTTCACCAAGCAGTAAATTTTCTACAGATATTGGAGCAGATATTATTCCATCATAAGCCTTATCAAATTCAAGCCTGATGAATGTACCATAAGAACATTCAAAAGCTGCTGTCATCATTGAGGTTGATACAAGAAGTGCACTACCCAGAAATTGAAGATAAGGCACCCCATCAAGCTCTTTTATAAACGCTCCAAGACCTATTCCTATACCACCAAGAAAAATCAAAGGCTCAAAAAATGGTTCAAATCCATTACTGAGAAGGTTTTTTGTATAGACTTTCATAAACCTATACCATACACTATAAAGCCTTTTCCACAATGGTTGTAAGGGTATATCTTTATTCATTTAAAGTTCTCCCTGTAAATCTTAAAAATAAATCTTCAAGATTAGATTGCCTTAAGATAAAATTATCAATTCCAAAAGTAGAAGCAAATTCCTTTAAAGATTGAAAATCATTATCATAGAATCTCGTAATTTCACCAAAAACTTCCTTTCTAAAACTATAATTCTCTTTTGAAATTAACTTGGACGGAATTTCAAGCACGTAACTTTCAATATTTTCTTTTATTAATTTTTTTGGGTCACCTTCTATTATCTTTTCACCAAGATTTAATATAGAAATCCTATCACATAATTGATAAGCCTCATCCATATAATGAGTGGTAATAATGACTGTAACACCTCTGGATTTAAGTTTTCTTATTTTATCCCATATGCTATGCCTCACCTGTGGATCAAGCCCGGTTGTCGGCTCATCAAGTATAAGTAGAGAAGGATTGTTTATTAAAGCTCTTGCAATAGTCAACCTTCTTCTCATACCACCAGAAAGCTCTCTTATCTTCACATTTCTTTTCTCCATAAGCTCCATAAAATCAAGTAATTCATCAATTCTATTTAAACTTTCCTTCTTTTTAAGCCCAAAATACTTTGAAAAAATAAAAAGATTTTGGAATACTGAAAGTTCATAGTCAAGATTATCATCCTGAGGTACAATACCCGTAAAACATCTTATCCTTATATCATCCTTTAGCGGATTAAATCCAAAAACATCAAGCATTTCATATTCAACTGAATACTTAGATTTACCATAAATCGTCTTCATTAAAGTAGTTTTTCCAGCACCATTTGGTCCTAAAAGCCCATAAATCTCACCATTTTTAACACTGAAGCTAACACCTTTTAAGGCAACAAAATCACCGTACTTTTTCTTTAAATTTTTGATAGTTATAACTTCTTTCATCAGTCTACCTTTGCTTTTGGTAAATTCCATTTAAATTTTATAGCAAACAATCTTCCTATAAATATGAAAAATATTACAAGGTAAATTATAATTACTTTATTGAGAAAAGTAAATTTTATAAGTAAGTAATATATTAAAGAACCGGCTATAGCAAAAGAAGCATAAACATCCTCCTTAAGCACAAAAGGTATCTCTCCTACAAGTATATCTCTTAACATACCACCAGCAACTCCTGTGAGAGTCCCCATTATTATCACTCCCACAATACCAAGATTAGCTTCAATCCCCCTTGTAGCACCAATAACAGCAAAAACAGCAAGCCCCAGTGCATCAAAAAGCTGGACAAGAAACGAAATCTTTTCAATCTTTTTTACAAAAAAATAGGGAAAAATTGATGCATTGATTGCTAATATTATATCAAGTTCATTTTTGAGTATTAGAGGAGTGGTATTTAAAAGTACATCTCTAATAATTCCACCACCAATAGCTGTAATAACTCCCAGAACAATTATACCCAAAAGATCAAGTGAATATTTTATCCCTTTCATCGCCCCAGAAATAGCAAAAGCAATAATTCCAACAATGTTAAGAATAAAAATAATATCCATACAACCTCTAACTTTCAATATAAATTACTTAATTATATTTTGTAATCAATAAAATTTCAAGATTGTAGAATAAGTTAAATATAAAATATTTCACTCAGCTAAACATAATGTCTTAGATTTCTTTATTTTTAAAAAACTATTTATTGCTGCCGACTTGTTATATGCCTTCATGATAACACTACCAACTAAAATCCCATCATATCCATTTTCTGCAATTTTTAGTGCATCCTCTCTTGATTTTACTGATGATAAAGAAAGTTTAATAATATCATCCGGTAGAAATTCTCTCACCCTTATAGAATGATTCAGATCCTCATGTAATGTAAATAAATTTCTGTTATTTATTCCAATTATCTTTGGCTTAATTTCGACAGCTCTTTTTATATTTTCTACTGAATGTGCTTCAAGAAGTACGTCTATATTTTTTGAATATGCATATTCATACAATTCTATCAATGAATTATCATCAAGAATATCAGCAATCAGTAAAATAGCACTTGCCCCATTAAGAACAGCCATATCAATCTGTATTTTATCAATTATAAAATCCTTTGCAAGAAGAGGAATATCTGTATTTTTGTTTACTTTTGAAAGTAGATCATATCCACCACCGAAAAATTTTTCATCAGTTAAAACTGATATCGCATTTACATCATACTTGTTATAAAGATTTATTATCTCATCAATTTCTCTTTCATTCACCATTTCACCATGCGAAGGAGATTTTGGTTTAATTTCTGTAATTACTGCAAGAAAATCATTTTTAGCTAAATTTTTGTAAAATGAAATCTCGTTTCTCTTTATAGAAAATATTTTTTCTCCATGAAGTTTTTTTAATTCATTCACTTTTTTCTTTTTTTCTTCTAATATTTTTTCTATTATATTCATAATGTTTTATCCTCCTTTTAATCAAGATTAGAAATTTCTTTTAATTTTTCAAGAGATGATAGTGCTCTCCCACTATCTATCGCTTCTTCAGCTAATTTGAAGGCATCAGTTAATGAAATTTCTCGTGTTACATAAATACCAAGCCCCGCATTTAAGACCACAATTTTTCTTGGGTCTCCTCTTTCTTCTCCTTTCAAAATCGAAAGTATTAAAGAAGCACTCTCTTCTGGAGATTTAACCTTCACATTTTCTATCTTACCAGCAAGGTTAAATTCTTCTGGAATTAACTCCCAGCTAATTATTTTTCCATCCTTTATTTCTCTAACAAATGTCTTTCCTTCTATGCTTGCCTCATCAAGTCCTATCTCTCCATGAATAACAAGAGAATGTTTATGTCCCAAAGCTAAAAAAACTTCTGGGATGAGCTCAAGAAGTTCTTTTGAAAATACTCCCATGACATGATGTTTTACACCCGCTGGATTTACTATTGGCCCAAGAATATTAAATATAGTTCTAACCCCTATCTCTCTTCTTACTGGCATAACTACTTTCATTGCTGGATGGTAAAGAGGGGCAAACATAAAAGTAACATGTGATTCTGAAAGACATTTTTTTCCTTTTTCTGGTGGAATGGAAATATTAACCCCAAGTTTTTCCAAAACATCTGCTGCACCACTTTTTGATGTGATTGAACGGTTACCATGTTTTGCAACATAGCATCCACTTGCCGCAAGAACAAATGAAGTAGCTGTAGAAATGTTAAAAGTTTCTGACTTATCCCCACCACTTCCACATGTGTCAATAAGAGGAGAAAAGTCAGTTTCTAACCTCTCGCAAACTTCAAACATCGCTTTTGCACTTCCAGCTATTTCTTCTGCTGTTTCCTTTTTGCTTCTCAATGCAATAAGGTATGCTGCAATCTGAGAAGGAGTAAGATATCCTTTCATAATGTATTTCAGCATTTGATAGGCTCCTTCATAGCTTATATTTTTTCTTTCTATCAAACTGGAAAGAATAGAATTAAAAAATGATGCCACCTTATTTTTGTTCTCCAATTCCTCTCTCTCTTTTACCAGTTTAACAAAATTTTCAATAATCTTTTTCCCTTCCTCCGTCAATATTGATTCAGGATGAAATTGTACACCATATATAGGTTTACCTTTTACTTTTACTCCCATTATTTCTCCATCATCACTTTCTGCAATAATTTCCAATTCATCCGGACAGCTTTCTTTTTCAATCACAAGTGAGTGATAACGTATAGCTTTAAACCTTTCATTCATTCCAGCAAAAATCTCATTTCCATTATGACTTATAATAGAATGTTTCCCATGCATTATTCTTTTAGCCTGAATAATCTTTCCTCCATAAACATAACCTATAGCTTGATGGCCCAGACAAACTCCAAGAAGTGGAATGTTATCTGAATTTCTTATAGCATCTAAAGAAACTTTAGAATCTTCAGGCCTTCCAGGTCCTGGAGAAATGATTATGCCAGATGGCGATAATCTTTTGATCTCATCAATGCTAATTTCATCATTTCTGTAAACTTTAATATCATCATAAAATTCTCCGACATATTGAACAATATTGTAAATGAATGAATCATAATTATCAATAACAAGAATCATAAAATCCTCCTAAAATATAGATTTTATTAATGCTTTTGCTTTATTTATACATTCCTGATATTCTTTTTCTGGTACAGAATCATATACAATACCGGCCCCAGCCTGTAAATAAACCTTTTTATCCTTATAGATCATTGTCCTTATTGCAATACATGTATCAAAATTCCCTCTAAAATCTATATATCCTACAGTTCCAGCATAAATTCCTCGCTTCTCTGGTTCTATTTCTTCTATAATCTCCATTGCTCTAATTTTCGGCGAACCTGTAACTGTACCGGCTGGAAAAGTAGCCCCAATTATATCAAGAGGAGTTATATCATCCTTTGGTTTACCATATACATCTGAAACAATATGCATTACATGAGAGTATCTCTCAATATGGAATGGTTTTTCCACCCTCACAGTATTATACTTTGAGACTCTACCTACATCATTTCTCGCAAGGTCAAGTAACATAGTATGTTCTGCTATTTCTTTTTCATCTGATAAAAGTTCCTTTTCGATTAAAAGATCCTCTTCATTGTTTTTACCTCTTGGCCTTGTCCCAGCTATAGGTCTAACAAGTATCTCGTCTTTAACCTTCTTTACCATAACTTCTGGAGAAGACCCGATCAACTTGAAATCTACAAAATCTATATAAAACATATATGGAGAGGGGTTTATCATTCTTAAACTTCTATAAATATCAAACGGATTCTTATCGGTAGTAGTCTCAAACCTCTGTGAAATAACTCCCTGAAAAATATCACCGGCTATGATATACTTTTTTACCTTTTCAACTGCCTTTAAAAAGGTTTCTTTCTTAAAATTTGAAATTAAATTTAATGTACCTGATTTTCTTTCAATAATTTTATTAGCCATATTTTCATTGCTATGAAATCTCTTTTCATATAGCTTCAATTTTTCAAGAACCTTGGGCTTATCTCCCTCATCAAAATAAAAACTGTTAATAATGACTTTCTGCTTTAAATGATCAAATGCTACTAAAATTTTTGGCAAAACTAAATAAATATCAGGTAGATTCAATCTATCTGGTTTAATATCTGGAATTTTTTCAAAATATCTTATACAATCATAACTAAAATAGCCAACAAGCCCTGCAGTCAAAGGAATGAAATCATCCCCATCTTCTACAACTCTGAAAGAAGCAAGAATCTTTTTTAGTTCTTCGATGGGAGAGGCAGATGAAAATTCATTAGTTTCATTCCTCAACCTTATTCTTACATTTTTACCCTTTGCAATAAACTCAAACTCTGGTTCAAACCCTATAAATGAGTATCTACCTATATTCTCTCCTCTCTCCACACTTTCAAGAAGGAAAGCCTTTTCTCCATCATTTCTTAAAGATAAAAAAGTTGAAACAGGTGTTTCGATATCTGCTGGAATCTCAATTTTAACTGGATAAATAAACCTTTTCTCAAACATAAAACCTCCAATAACAAAAAAAGCCCACAGGTATTAACCTGTGGGCTTTTATATTTCAAGCCAACTATTTTATATTCCTTCCCTCAGGGTTATACCTGCTTTAGACAACATGTTGAACCACCACCAGAAGAAATAAAAATAGTTAGCAAAGAAATTCATTTTTAAAACTCCTTCCTTAGTTAATTATAGAATCAATTTTAAAAAATTGCAATATTTATTTTAAATAATTTTTTATATCAATCTTTTCTCTCTTTTTATTATTGTAATAAATAAAAATAGCCTTTTTATCAATATCAAGTATTGCTTCTTTAAAATAAGAATTTGCATGATTTTGATCAACATAAATATCAAAGATAAGGTTTTTATTTTCAATTTTATTGGTATAAAGCTCTAAAAAAATCGCCTTTTCATTAAATCCAGTAACCTTAGCCGCCAATATATAATTAATATCCTTATAGTTAATTTTACTTTGAATTATATGATAATCATTTCCCATCCAAGCATATTCTCTAAAATCAAATAATAATTCATTTGATAAAAAGCATAAAAAAGAAATAAATAATATAAAAATTAATACCAAAAATTTAGCTTTCTTAAAAATAAGAAAAACAACTAATGGGATGTTTAAAAATAATAGAGACAATATAAGGTTTAATAATTCAAATTTAACACCAAAATCAAATAGAATGGCAATAACCCATGGAACTACTATTGACAATAAACAATAAATTAATACTAATATAAAAAAAAGAAAATATTTTAAAATTTTCATATCAACTAAGCTAATTTTTTATAATCTATTTCTATTTCAACAACTGTACCATTATCGTTATAAATTTTCATCTCTCCTTCATATTGCTTAACTATAGCATTAATCATATTAAGCCCTACTCCATAACAAAAATCTTTACCAATACCTTTACCATTATCTCTAACCTTTATACTAATATTATTGTTTTCCTTAATAACTTCAATTGTTATTAAACCATTATCATTTTCCTTAAATGCATACTTTATAGAATTCGTTATTAATTCATTAATAATTAAACCAAAATTATATGCATTCTTTGACTTAATTTTTATATTTTCATTAAGTTGAAGTTTTATTTTTAAATTATCCACCAAGGAATATGCTTCTCTAATCTTTTGTATCAATTCAGTTAAATATTTATTTATTTCTATATCGGTATAGCTTTCATCTTTTAATAATTGACTATATATCCTCTCCATCAATAAAATCTTACTTCTTATTTCATTAATCACATCTCGATCTTCTTCACATTTGATATTTTTTAAATAAATTCCAAGAAGACTTTGTATAATATTCATATTATTCTTAACTCTATGATGAGTTTCTCTTAAAAGATTTTCTTTTTCCTTAAGAAGTAGAGATATCTTCTCACTATTTTTCTTTCTCTCCTCAAAAATAGCCCCGAGTCCTGAAACACCCAACACCATAAAAACTGCAATAAAAAGTCCCAAAATATCCATTTTTACATCTATTAATTCAGGATGTCCAGATAATATTCTAAAAAGTGACACACTTCTTCTATAAGACATTAATATTAATGCTATTGAAATAAACACCCAGGAATAAAAAATCTCCGTCTTCTTTATAAGATATAAAGCATAGAATGTAGCAAAAAGTTGAAGAGCTAAAGAAAGAACTATAACTAAAATTATCATAGTTAAATTATAATTTAAGTTTTGTAAAAGTCAATCAAAAGATATTTATTTTCTATATAAGCCATAGCAAACCCAGAATTACAAGGTATTTTGTCAAACTAAAATTTGATTAAATCAATCAAAAATGATATAATACATTACAGTTAGTCTGTGATTTATGTATTACCTTAGCTATAGTAGCCAGAGAAAGAAAAAACCAGGGACTGTCTAAAAAGTCGGTTTTAAGAAGATTGCTTCGTCTCCAGCACCATTTTGTTTAGCTAAAATGATAGTCTTACAAAATGGTGCTGGTTCCTAAGAATGACGGGAAAGCCAGTCATTGCGAACCTCTGGAAAAGGTAAAGCAATCTAAAAATGGGCAACAGGCACTTTTTAGACAGCTATATTAAACCCTCGCTACCGTGGTAGAGGAAAATTTTATTATAGTAGTATAACTACTATAATATTATACCTTCTCGCTACCATAGCAGAGGAAAAATTTATTATAGTAGTATGACTACTATAATATTATACCTTCTCGCTACCGTAGCAAAGGAAAAATTTATTATAGTAGTATAAACTACTATAATATTATACCTTCTCGCTACCGTAGCAAAGGAAAAATTTATTATAGTAGTATAAACTACTATAATTTATACCAACTCGCCACCGTAGCTCAGTCGGTAGAGCAATTGATTCGTAATCAATGGGGCAGCGGTTCGATCCCGCTCGGTGGCTAAAAAATAAAAAAGCCCTGAACTAAATGTTCAGGGCTTTTATCTTAATATGTTACCATCTCAACTTTTCCTATACTTACTCCACTACTATTTGCTTTAATCGATAATGTTTTATTACCCGTGGTTTTCCAGCCAAAATCTACATTTACTGTCTGTCCTTTGTTTATAGATATAGGTACACTGACACCATCAAATGTAACAGTAATAGATCTACTATTCTGGGTAGAAGTGCTTGTAACAAGTACTCTATAATTTGCATTTGCTGTACAATTAACTGTCCAGCTCTTTGTCGAACCATTTGCAATAGCACCTACCTTTGATGTGACCACACCAGGAACATTTATAACACCACTGCTACTCGAAGAAGAACTTGATGAACTTACACTGGAAGAAGATGATGAAGAAGAATTAAAATTAAAAGTATAAGTATAAACCATTCCACCTGTATCATATTGAATACCATCTTTCTGATAAGTAAATCCATACTTTACAGTTGCTCCACTTGAAAGTCCACTAACTGTATATTCCCATCTTCCAAGAGAACTATTATAAGTCATATTAACATTCTGTTGTGCTCCATTATTCACACTATAGTGAACAATCACATAACCAGCTGTCCAAGAATTAGGTTTAAAATATAACTTTGCTGAAGTAGAATTTACAACTTCTCCACCGTGTGTAAAAAGAGAAGAAGCACTGCTTGAACTTGAAGTTACACTTGAAGAACTTGAGCTTACAGAAGAAGTTGAGGAACTGCTAACGGACGATGAAGATGAACTTGAACTCGACGAAAGTGAGGAAGAACTACTTACTGAAGAACTTGAGGAAGAAGTACTTCCAGTACCTGCGGTCCAGTAAACATTGTCAATATAAATCACAGCTCCAGATTGAGATGCACCACTTGAAGCAAACATAAATGGTAATGTCACATACTGAAAGTCAAGATATGGTTGGTTAGCAAAAAATCTTGACATAGGTATAGAAACAGTATGCCATTGTCCATCGGCAACAAAACCTACAGAAGAATCAAGTGTAACCCATGCCTCAAGAATTGCCCCAGTTTTAATACCAACCTTATAAGGACCTGAAGAAGTAGTTTTAATATCAAACTTTAAGGTACTGTTGGTATAACCAATCAAATTTGCCCCATAAGCTGCAAAAGAAACACCAAATCCCATCCATCCTGCATTACCAACAGTAACTTTCCATCCTTTTGTTCCTTCACTTTTATTGGCTGTATCTTCAGCAACTGTACAGGTATTAGCCCATGCATCAAGGGTTGTTCTTGTTTTTGAATCATAAAAGTTAAATACATTATTTCCAGTATTAGTTTCAGAAAATACTATAAGTTTATTTCCACTTGCTGGTTTCCATGTCCTTGGTTGAACACTGGCATTTGTATAATACCTAACCCAGTCAACTACCATACTCTGAGGAAGTGGTGCAGTCACTTCAGCTGGATTTAATATAGCAGGATTAAAGAATTTTCCTCCAACAGCTACATTAAGAATAAGATAAAAAGGAAATTGGAATTCATTATTTCCCTTGCCATCATTGCCATTATAGAAAAAGTCATTATAATAATACTGTACTCCATCAATCCTTCCTATTATACCATCTGGTGTCCATTCAATTTCATATACATGAAAATCATCAGAAAGCTTTGAAGAATTGGTGTAAGTTGTTCCATACATTGCATAACTTCCACTGTGATCCCAGTGCAATGTACAATATGCGATTCTATCTCCTATCTCACCATTCTGTCCACCAGCCATCTCCATAATATCAATTTCACCAATAGCAGGCCAGTTATTTCCATCAAAATCTCTACCAAGCATCCAGAAGGCAGGCCACATGCCTTTTCCGTAAGGCAATTTAATCCTTGCAGCAATTTTACCAAAATGAACCTGCACTTTGCCCTGAGATTTCAGTTTTGCAGAAGTAAAACTAAAACCATTAAAGGATTCTCTTTTTACATCAATATAAAGATAACCACCACTTACCCTTGCATTTTCCTGTCTGTAATACTGAAGTTCCTGGTTACCCCATCCACCGACACCGTTACCGATATCGAAAGACCACTTTGAAGTATTAACACTCGTTCCATCAAACTCATCGCTCCAGGCTAAATACCAGCCAGTGGTATCAAACGCCTTTCTAACTTCTTCTCCAGTTTCTATATCATTTTTAGCTTCTGGAGAAAAGCTACAAGCAAAAAACAAGAGAAGCACACTTATAAAAATAATAGTCTTTTTCATAAGACCCTCCTTATCATTTAATACGCTATATAGCATTTTATAGAGAAATTTTTACATAAAAAATTTTGCTATATAGCATTTATAAATTATTTGCAAAAAATATGCCAAAAAAATAAATGCTTAACTTATTTTAAAATATTAAAAGAAATAAATTTTTTAGAAAAAACATCTAATGCACTTTTTAATGTTCAAATTGAACAAATTTGTGCAAAACGAACATTTTTAAATTGAGAGGGTGCGATATTTCTTTTCAAGGGATTTTAAATACTGAAAATACTCTAGGTCAAAGCCACTTCGGTAGAGGTAAACAGTATTATTATGAAAAAGTGGATCAGATAAATCGGTAATTCTTGAAGCCTTTAAGAAATCCTTAGTATTAGGTATAGGAGAGAAAAAAGCAAGCATAGGTTGACCACCATTTGAAAAAACAAATTCCATTGTTCTTTCAATATTCCTATTTTCATATTCTGGAACATTTAAAAGTGTATACACCTTTATATTTTTTCTCTCAAAACCAGCCTTATAGAGAATTTCCATAGCTTTTATAAAATCTTCTTTTGATGTTTTGTTACCACTTTTCACCTGAAAATTTTCATCAATTGATTCAAGAGACAGCCTGATATCAACAAAGCCAGATTTTTTCATTAAATATGCGATTTCCTCAGTCAAATATCTTATATGTAGCCCATTAGGGGTATAAAAATTAACATTTATTTCCATCTCTACAATCTTCCTGAGTAAAGGAATTATATGATTATTAGCATTAACAAGTAAAGCATCATCATAAAAAACAAAATTTTTTGTGTTAAACTTTTTATGAAGCACCATAATTAGAGATGCTATATTTTCTGGAACAAATTGTTCAAACTTATTTAACTTACTACCAATACAATATGAACAATTAAACACACAACCTGTTGAAGTTAAAAGAGGAATATAATAATACTCTCCCAGTATTTCGTAATCTGGAAATTTAAACTCCCTTGAAAAATTTACATTTAAAATTTTTTCTAATTCTTCCAATACCTTATAGATGTTTTGAAAAGATACAATATAATCAAACTTTACATTTTCTTTTGCATGTTGTGGTAGAATTGTAGCATAAATACCACCTAAAATAACCTTACTATGCGGATAAATATCTTTTAAAATTGAAACAGTATATTTTAATCCCGTATACCAGTAAGTCATCCCCGAAGTGATAAAAATATAATCTGGTTTTGGCACTTCTTTTAATTTTTTTATAAAGCTTTCTTCTTTTATACCATATCTTTTAAATTCTCTTGGAATATCTTTTAAATTTTCAGGAACAGGAATCTTTCTTTTAGGAAAATCACCGGTTCCATCTGGTTTAAATTTTACTTTTTCATCCTTTGAAAGTCTGTAGAGAGCATTTATAAAACTAACATCAAAATGTTCTTTAAGGTAAGAAGATAACCAGATTAATCCAAGTGGTTTTGAAAAATGGTCATAAGCAGAAAAATCTTCAATATATGGATTTATAAGTAATACATTTTTTTTCATATAAATACACGTAAGTACTTGAATTTAATTCCCTTTTTTTCTACAATGGCAAGTAATTCATCATTTTTAACTATCTTATACTTTCCATCTAAAAGTTTTATACCTATAGCATCCTCTTTTAATTCAATACCATTCTTGATAAGACTTTCATCTTTATCCCACTCGATAGAAGGATAGTTTATCAACTTACCAACCGGTATAATAAAGGAAGAAATATTTTTAACATTCAAATCTTTAAGTTTCACACAATCTTTTAACTCTATATTTGCTGCTTTCGTTCT
>FWWL01005248.1_pt1 | contig 20472 bp, 24 predicted proteins | sample 2228331 | NCBI WGS metagenome assembly FWWL01 (sample SAMEA103939775, study PRJEB20133) | metagenome | reverse complement strand
TAGACAAACCAATGACGAAGAGTGAGAACGGGTTGAGAATACAGATTTATATGATCTTGATTACGTATTTAATCTTAGAGTTAGTCGAGCTGCCAGAGATATAGGGGGAGAAACTGATAGATAAGTTAAGAGATGTGCAACTAGAACTGAGTCGGCGGTGCTCAGTGGTGCATTGGAGCTTTGATTGGCAGCCAGAGCTCCGTGTCACTTAGAATGTAACGTTTTGTTGCAGTTTTCAACAGTTCTGGTTGCCGACATTCTCTATGGGACTAAGGCAACGATTCAATTTTTTTAGTCTTTCGCACTAACCAACCGTTTTCTCAGGTTTGATGTAGCCTCGGCGCGGCTCGTATATGCAACGCCTCACTGACTTTCAACACTTCCGGTTAAGATCAAACCGGCATGGGCGGCGGTTGCAGTCTGAGGAGAGGGAAGCCAGCGCTAAGGTTAACTAGTAGGCCACGTCAGCTTTTGGGAAACTACCGCAAATTCACAGATTCAGCCTCGGGTCTGGTTGTGTACACTGGCACATATACCTTCAGCAGGCATCCACAGGCACAGGGTAGGGGTTGTAGGCATGGGACTACTGCAAGTTGAGCAAATTCGCGAAACACTGCAAGATGCTTTGTCGGAACATGCAGTTATTGTTCAGGTGAACCAGTTTCGCAACCAACTCAATATCATCCTTAACAAGCCTCCCGGCACAATTGCTCACTACGCGGGCTTAGTGGACTTGCTGAAATCGCGACTGGGGCAGTTTCCCCTCGATGATGTTGCCCGCATTAAAATTATTGGCCGCATCCAAGGCTCGCCCAAGTCAGACTGGGAAGAGATCATTGACCTCCGTCCGCTAACGCCAGTGGTTACTCAGCCGGTTTATGCTTCTTCAGCGCCATGGATGGTGGCGATCGCCGCCGGAACCGTGAGCTTGCTCGTCATTTTTAGCTATCACATGGGACAATGGCAACAGCAGCAGCGTATGCAGCCGTTAATTAGTGGTATGGCTTCGCGCCAAACTGTCGCTTTAGCGGACTACAAGTGGCACATCGAAGGAGGGGCGTCCTTTTTAGTAGGTGTCCTCAAAAATTACAGTGAAGACCGGTTTCGCCTTGTGCAAGCGGATTTTGAGCTGTTTGACAAGGGTGGGCAGCGGGTAGGTCAAGTGTCGGTGCAGGTCTATGGCTTAGGACCTGAGGAAACGTGGCACTTCCGTGAGCCCGTAGGGAACCTCCAAGCGGTGCGGGCACGCCTGCTGAAGTTGCAGTCGTTTCTCTAGTAGGGGATTATGGCCGACCTCCAAGCCTTGATTTTTGATGTGGATGGCACCCTCGCGGATACTGAGCGGGATGGTCACCGGGTTGCTTTTAATAAAGCCTTTGCGGCGGCGGGGTTAGACTGGGAGTGGGATGTGTCCCTCTACGGTCAGCTTTTGGCAGTGGCAGGCGGCAAAGAGCGGATAAGATACTATCTAGATCGCTTTCGTCCGGATTGGCGTCGCCCGCAAAACCTTGACGAGTTAATAGTGGATCTGCACAAAGCTAAGACCCGCTATTACACCGAACTGCTTGGCCAAGGTGCCATTCCTCTCCGACCGGGGGTCAAGCGTCTTTTAACGGAAGCGCGCGCTGCCGGACTGCGACTGGCGATCGCCACCACCACCACCCCAGCCAATGTTACGGCGCTGCTCCAAAATGCCCTTGCACCGGATGGTGTGGAATGGTTTGAACTGATTGCAGCAGGAGACATGGTGCCAGCGAAAAAACCAGCACCAGATATTTACCTGTATGCCCTCGAGCACATGAACCTGCCGCCGCAAGCATGTCTTGCCTTTGAAGATTCGGCCAATGGCATCCAAGCGGCTACTGCTAGCCAGTTGGCCACCATCATTACGATTACTGACTACACCAAGGATCACGATTTTCGGGGGGCTGCCCTTGTCCTAGACTGTCTCGGAGAACCCGACTACCCCTTTCAGGTTCTCCAGGGAGAGGTGGGTTGGACAACCTACGTGGATGTCCCACTACTGCGGTCACTGCATCGCCAGTGGCAAACGGCACCTGTTTCCTTGCGGGCGTGATTTAGCCCCCTGCAGGTTGTTAGAGTAGAGTTAGCTATCATTCTGAGTGCTATGTACACGATTGATTTGATTTTGCGTCATGTCCCGATGCCTGTCAGCGTTGAGCGCAAAGAGGCCAGTGCCGCTGAAGCGGTGTATAAAAACATTTGCCAAGCGATGGCAAGTGCCACCCCAACTGTTTTAGAACTCACTTGCGATCGCCAAGTTGGCAAAAAACTAACCGTCCTGACGTCGGACATTGTGGCTGTACAAATGGCTGATAAAGATGCTTCTACTGCGGTCAGTAGTCGCGGCGGCTTTTTTGCCCAGCTCATGCAGTCACCCAGCAATTAAGCCCCCCCTGCTGCCACAGACCTTGATAAAAAATTAACTTTTCTTTATCAACTGTGATGATTTGTCGCTAGGATACAGAGGATCACAGAGTCGTGAACTCCACAGGGGAACGTTCAGCGAATCCTCCCCGTCTATCGATTGGAGTATCTGTGGTGTGTTGTACCTCCTTGAGGGTGTTTTATGGTTAACATGCGGCGTTTCCTTCCGGCAGTTCTGCTGTTGAGTGGCGCAGTAGGTGTTGCGGCGCCTACTCTTGTGCGCGCCCAAGTCAATCAAGGGTTTACATTTACTTGGGGTGAGGGGCCGAGTGGACGGCAACAACTGCAATACCACCTTGAGAACGGCACACCGGGGTTTATGGGCGATCGCTACTGGTTGCGCCTCGGTCAGCAAAAGGTTGCCATTAATCGCATCAACATTACTTACCCTGATTACTACAGCGGCATCATTGATCCCAATGGCATTGAAGTCAGAATTGGCGGCAACCGCAGTAATAGCTTTTTCCAGTTTCGCCGCGACCTTGGCAAGAAAATTGAGCTTGCAGAAGTCTCGGTTGACCGCGATAACCGGGTGATTGACATTGTACCGGCAGAAATCATTCCAGCAGACACACCAGTACAGGTGGTTTTGAACAACGTGCGCAACCCCAACAATGGTGGCATGTACTACTTCAATGCCCGCATTGGTTCCCCTGGGGATGTGCCCCTCATGCGATACGTCGGTACGTGGGTACTGAGTATTGCCCGTAACTAGAGCCTACCGCTGCCAATTCTGGAACTGGTCAGCGGCGGCTGACATGGCCGGAGCGATCGCCCTAAGCTAATACTCAAGTTAGGCAGGGGTATTATCTGGCGATTTTCCTTGTTTAAGGCTATGCCGCCGCAACTGTTTTATTTTGTTCTGTTCACTCCTTTGCTGCATCAATGGTTAGCGTCTCCCATTCTTTACGGCCTCATATCTCCCGCATTTTGACCCCGTTGATGTATCGGGTGGCCGGTGACTTAGTTTTGCAACACTACTTTCGTGCCATTGAAGTTCAAGGGCAGCAGCACCTGCCCTCAACTGGGCCGGTAATTCTAGCACCGACCCATCGCTCCCGCTGGGATGCCCTAATTGTGCCCTATGTGGCTGGTTGGCGCGCCATGGGTCGAAATTTGTACTTTATGGTGTCTCATGATGAGATGCTGGGACTCCAAGGCTGGGTGATTAGCCGCTGTGGGGGCTTTCCCGTGAACACCCAAGCCCCAACGGTGAGTGCCCTGCGTACTGGGGTTGAGATTCTGCAGCAAGAACAAGCGCTGGTTGTCTTTCCCGAAGGCAATATCTTCCGTGACTCCCAAGTTCATCCCCTCAAGCCGGGTCTGGCTCGTTTGGCCTTGCAAGCAGCACAGCGCGGCACTGCTGTGAGAATTGTGCCGATTCTGCTCAGCTATAGTCAGCCTTATCCTCGCTGGGGCAGCCATGTCAAGGTGATCATTGGCTCCCCCCTGAGTACGGAAAATTATGCCCTTAACCAGCCCAAGGTTGCGGCCCAACGCCTGACAGGCGACTTATTTCGGGCGCTGCAACAGCTGCAGTCCCCCCACCCGCAACTGTGCCCTGTGTAGATAGAACGACTCCTTTTCTTGGTAAGCTAGGGATTGCCCTTTACGAATCCCCATGTCTCTATGGCCACCTCCACAACCTTTGATCTTGATGCCCTGAACCAGCAGTTTGAAGGGGCACGCCCCCGCGATATTTTGGCATGGGCGGTGGCGGCGATTCCTCAAGGATTGGTACAAACTAGTGCTTTTAATGTTGATGACATCATGATCACGGATTTGCTCTACCGTGATTTGCGCCCGAATCCACCGGTGCCCGTGCTCTTTTTAGATACTTTGCACCACTTCCCTGAAACGCTGGAGTTTGTCCAAAAAGCTAAGGAGACCTACCAGCTTGATCTGCGCACCTATAAAATCCCCGACATTGACACGCGTGAAGCCTTTGCCGCTCGTTATGGCGATCGCCTCTGGGAGACCAACGTCGAGCAGTTCCATTACCTAACTAAAATTGAACCCCTCCAACGGGGCTTGGCAGAACTGAACACGGTGGCTTGGATTACCGGTCGTCGCCGCGATCAGGCCGTTACCCGTGCCAATATGCCCTACGTGGAGCGCGACAAAGAAGGGCGGCTCAAGATTAACCCCCTCGCTGCTTGGACCCGCAAGCAAACATGGGCTTACGTGGCGGAGCACAAGGTCATTTATAACCCCCTTCATGATCGCGGCTATGCCAGCATTGGCGATGAGCCCTTGACTACACCTGTGGGGGAAGGGGAAGATGAACGCGCCGGTCGTTGGCGGGGCATGGGCAAAACGGAGTGTGGCATCCACATTTAGGCCGATGTACTTCCAAGACGTGATTGCCACCCTGCACCAATTTTGGGCAGCGCAGGGGTGCCTCATTGTTCAGCCCTACGATGTGGAAAAGGGGGCGGGTACTAAAAGCCCCCATACGTTTTTGCGGGCGCTAGGGCCAGAACCTTGGTCTGTGGCTTACGTGGAGCCCTGTCGTCGTCCCGCAGATGGCCGCTATGGCCAAAACCCCAACCGTTACCAGTACTACTACCAATACCAAGTGCTGATCAAGCCCTCTCCCGACCAGATTCAAGAGATTTATCTGGATTCACTGCGGGCATTGGGGATTCGCCCGGAAGAGCACGACATTCGCTTTGTGGAAGACAACTGGGAAGATGCCGCTGTGGGAGCTTGGGGCGTGGGCTGGGAGGTCTGGCTCGACGGCATGGAAGTGACCCAGTTTACCTATTTCCAGCAGTGCGGTGGTCTCGACTGTCGGCCAGTTTCCATTGAAATTACCTACGGGCTTGAACGGCTGACGATGTACTTGCAAAACGTAGATGCGATCGCCGACATCCGCTGGAATGCTAGCCTCACCTACGGCGATGTGCACCTGCAAGGGGAAATTGAACAGTCCACCTATAACTTTGAGGCGGCAGATCCGGAACGATTATTTACCCTCTTTAGTCTCTACCAGCAAGAGGCAGAGCAGTTACTGGACAAGGCGTTAGTGCTTCCCAGTCTCGACTACGTCCTCAAGTGTTCCCACACGTTTAACCTGTTGGATGCCCGCGGGGTCATTTCCGTGGCGGAGCGCACCCGCTATATTGGCCGGATTCGCAATTTGGCACGGCGCGTCGCTCAAGCCTACGTCCAACAGCGGGAAGCCTTGGGATTTCCACTACTGCAACCGACTGCCGCGGCGTCGTAACGGCTGCACAATAACCATCATGGGGTACCCAGGGGGCTACAGCCTAGTGGGGCTTGTTATTGTGCTGGCAAGCCCGTGGTTGGCAGTTGCCGCCACGGATGTGCCGCGCTTTTTAAGCCCACGCCAGTTTTGGGGCAAGTTGGTCTATCGCGTCCCGCCGGTTAAACCCGAAAAAGTAGTTGCCTTAACCTTCGATGATGGCCCTTGGGGCGAGTCCACCCGCAACGTGCTGAAGATTCTTAAGGAGCACGATGTCAAAGCCACCTTTTTTGTAGTGGGCAAGCACTTACTGATGTACCCCGAGGTAACGGCTGAAATTGTTCGAGCGGGTCATGCGGTGGGCAATCACAGTTGGAGCCACACGTACAAGCCCTTTGAGCCGGAGGTGGCCAAACAGGAAATTGAAAATACCTCTGCCTTGATTGCCAAGCAAAGCAGTGCCCAAACCCGCTTATTTCGCCCCCCCGGTGGCCATCTGGAAACAGGTTTAGTGGCCTATGCCCAGTCCAAAAACTATGCCATCATTATGTGGTCAGTGGATCCCCACGACACCAAGCCCGATGCCACTGCCGCTGAAATTGTTGAGCGTACCCTAAAAGCAGTGCAACCCGGTGGCATTATTTTGCTCCACGATGGCGGGGGCGATCGCGCCGTGACCCGTGCGGCCTTACCCACCTTGATCCGCCGCCTCCGGAAAAAGGGCTACCGCTTCGTGACAGTGCCAGAATTATTGCGGCTTGGGGTTCCAGCGCCTTCTGCCCCCGCGTTTCCACCGGAGCTCATTCCCACTTTGCTTCCTGAACAAACCCCAGGGAGGATTCCCCCAGCCAGTCCCCCCTAATGCCCTTTAGGGAGATGACGCCTTGAGGCAACTCCGGCAAATGTCGGCAAAGGCTTGAGCTGGGTCAGCCGCGTTGAGAATGGGGCGACCAATAACCAGATATGAGGCACCGGCGGCAAAGGCAGCCGCGGGGGTAAAGGTGCGCGCCTGATCGGCGGTTGCAGCACCTAGCGGGCGAATGCCGGGGCACACGCGCAAAAAGGTTTCTCCCCACTGGGCTTTGACGGCTGCGGCTTCATGGGCAGAGCAGACAATGCCCGCTAAACCTGCCTCATGAGCAAGGCGTGCCATGCCTTTAACGTAGGTGGCCACATCAAGAGGGCACTGCAATTCCGTCTGTAGGGTAGTGGCATCAATGCTGGTGAGGAGGGTCACCCCTAAAAGCTGAGTGGTGCTGCCAGCAAGGGCGTCTTGGGCAGCCTGTAACCCCGCTCGGCCAGTGGCAGTGTGAATCGTTAAAAGGTCAACCCCAAAGGGGGCGATCGCCCGGGCGGCGGCAGCAACTGTATTGGGAATATCGTGGAGTTTCAGATCCAGAAAAATCCGTTTGTCCGCTTCTTTGAGTGCCTCTAGGATGGCCGGACCACTGGCGCAAAACAGTTCAAGGCCCACTTTCCAGAATTGCACTTGCGGCAGCGCTTGAACCGTGGCGATCGCCCGCGACAGGGTAGGCACATCGAGAGCAACAATGATCTTAGCAGCAACCGCTGTTGGGGAATCAAACACGCTCATTACAAACAAACAGGCTAGATCGGGCGGCGCACACAGCGCAACAGCCACAGCGCCACAATAATACCCGTCAATTGGGCAGCAATGGTATTCACCTTGGCCTGAATAATAAAAATTTCCAAAGGTTCAATGAGCACATTGGTGGCATAGACCGCCGCCCCTTGGGGAATTGAGAGCACCTTCAGCAGCAGCATTCCCACATTCCATTCCGCCGCCGCCACCGTAAAGACCATGCCAGCTACATTCACCCACAGGCCAATATTCAAACTGCGAATGACGTGTTCCTTTGTGGGGCGCTTTTCTGGGCGGTCTAAGCGCCGCCCCAGTTGAGGATAGCGATAACAGCAGTAAATGCTCACCCCCAGAAAGACCAAGCCTGTAATTGCCAGTACCAAGCCTAAGGTGGGGCTATCTTGGGAGCGATTGAGGTTAAAGCTGCGGCTAAAAATGACAATGATGACAATCAGCAGCGAGACAAAACCTAGGACTACCTGAGTCCAAAAGCCAATCCAGCCGAACCGGCGCAGCTCTTGGCCAAGGCGGTGGAGCGGTTGGGTGGTGCTGCGGTGGGAGGGGGCGTTACCCGGGAGACGTTCCATGGCACGTGGAGGGCAGTAGCTTAGGCTTGATCATAGCGAATCTTGGCTCCCTGCCTGCAAATAGGCGCACCAATCACTCCAACTGCCAGCATAAAGCTGGGTTTGCTCAATGCCAGCGATCGCCATCCCGAGAATATCCACACAGGCGGTGACTCCCGACCCACAATAGACAATTATTTCCGGCGCCTGGGCAAGGGGTAACCAGTGCTGGACAAGGGCATCTGTTGACTTGAGGTGGCCGTCGCTTTCTGTCACCTCTAGCCACGGGTAGTTCACCGCCCCCGGGATGTGCCCTGCCACAGGGTCAATGGGTTCTCGCTCCCCGCGATAGCGATAGGCTTCCCGGGCATCGACAATTGTGACTTGGGGATTGGCTTGAGCGGCGATCACCCCTTGGCGATCCACTACCCATGAGGTGCGTGGGCGGGGTGTGAAGTCCCCCAAACGTGCTGCTGGTACCTCGCTACTGGTGGCATACCCCGCGGCAACGTAGTCTTGGTAGCCCCCATCTAAAACGGCAACCCGATCGTGCCCCAACCAGCGCAAGAGCCACCAACAGCGAGCGGCATAGGCTAAACGGGAATCATCGTAGGCCACTACAAGGGTATTGCTACTTACCCCCAAGCGGCGCAGGGTTGTTCCTAAGCGCTGCGGATCGGGGAGGGGATGGCGGCCACCATAGTGCTGCCGTGGACTGGATAAATCCTGCTCTAGGTCAAGGTAGTAGGCGCCGGCAATGTGATCGATGTTGTACTGCTGCCGCCCCCGCTGCGGCGCCATTAAGTCAAACCGGCAGTCCACCACCACAACCGCTGGATCATCGAGGTGTTCCGCTAGCCAAGCGGCGGTTACAGCATAGGGGGTCTCAGGGTTCACAGACAACACCATTGCAGAAAGGACTCTCCGATAGGCTAGCCTAGCGAATGTAGTTCTGCCAAATCCAAGCCCTATGGTGCCTTTTGTGCTTGCCTCTGCATCTCCGGCACGTCGCCAACTACTGCGGCAAATTGGCATTGAGCCCATTGTCCAACCCAGCCACTTTGATGAATCAGTGATTCAGGCAACCTCGCCCACGGAACTGGTACGTCTGTTGGCGCGGTGTAAGGCGGAAACCGTTGCCCAAACCTGTGCACCCCCTGCCTTGGTGTTAGGCTGTGACTCCGTCCTCGTCCTCAAGGGCGAAGTCCATGGCAAACCTGCCTCCGCCGCTGAGGCGATCGCCCGCTGGCAGCAAATGCGGGGTCAAACAGGCCAGCTTTTGACCGGCCATGCCTTGATAGATGTGACTCAAGGACAGGCTCATGTGGAAGTTGAGTCAACGGAAGTGGTCTTTGCCGAAGTTAGTGATGCGGAAATTGCTGACTATGTTGCCTCAGGGGAGCCCTTGGCTTGTGCGGGTTGCTTTGCCCTCGATGGTCGCGGCGGTGCCTTTGTTGAAAAAATTATTGGTACTCCCAGTAATGTAATTGGCTTAAGCCTGCCGTTGCTGCGGCGGCTGCTCCAACGATTGGGCTACTCGCTGGCAGATGTTCAGCAGTCACGGTAACTTTTCTGAGGCCGCCAGTGTCTTTAAGAGTTGGAGCGTTACCCAGTCTTTGCCCTATGCAACCTCTTCAATTACTTCTTAGTGTCTTGCTAGGCTTACCCTTAGGGGCGATCGCCAACGTGCCAAGTGTGCCAGCAGAAACCAGCACTGCCCCAGCAACGAGTTTTTATGCTCAAAACGGTACTGGCCTCTTTGGTTTGGCCGGTCGCCCGAACATTGGCATCACCTTTGTTAGTGTTGCCATTGAGCCAGCGGAGCAGGCTGCAGACCAAGTAGATATTTCCGTGCGTTTGAGCGATGGCCGCCTCATGTCCTTCGGGGGCCTTCTCAAGGAGGGGGATGCCTACACACTGGCCATTGACCTTACCCATTCCGGCATGGCGGATGCTAGCGGTGTTGTCAACGTGCGCTATGGTGCCAACCAAAGCATCCTCAACCTTACGGCTAACGGTCAGTTAGATGGCCAAACATTTTTTATGACCTTTCGCGGCACACCCCAGCAATAGGTTGACAGGCAGACCCTTCATCAATCAAGATAAAAGATCGCTGACCAACACGTAACCTGCGGAACTGGCGGAATTGGTAGACGCGCTAGATTCAGGTTCTAGTGTCCGCAAGGACTTCGGGGTTCAAGTCCCCGGTTCCGCATCTCCTATCCCCTGAAAGTACGGTACGATAGAGGCACTGACATCTGTTCACTGTCGTATGGCCTTTTCGTCCATTGCTGTTCGCGAGCTGCCCATCTTTCCGCTACCGGATGTGGTGCTTTTTCCGGGGCGCCCCTTACCGCTGCACATTTTTGAATTTCGCTATCGCATCATGATGAACACGATCCTCGAGAGCGATCGCCGCTTCGGGATTGTGATGTGGGATCCGCAAACGGGTCGTCCGGCCACGGTGGGCTGCTGTGCGGAAGTGCGCCGCTATGAACGCTTGCCCGACGATCGCATGCTCATTGATTCCTTGGGGCAGCAACGCTTTCGGATTTTAGATTACAAGCGCGAAAAGCCCTATCGGGTTGGCTTAGTGGAGTGGATCGAGGACGAACCCACCAGTGTTGATCTGCGTCCCCTTGCCCTTGAGGTGCGCCAACTCCTTGAGGATGTCGTGCGCCTTTCCGCCAAGCTCACGGATCAGGCCATTGAGTTACCTCCCGATGTCCCCACCGCTGCCCTCGAATTGTCCTATTGGATTGCCAGTAATTTTCGTGGGGTTGCGCAGGAACAGCAGAATTTACTGGAGTTGCAATCCACCTACGATCGCCTGCTACGAGAAGCAGAAATTTTAACCACCACGCGTAACCATCTGGCAGCGCGAACAGTTCTCAAAGAAACGTTCAACTGATCTGCGGCCTAGGGCACACAGAAAATTTGGCTTGGTAGCCCCGCCACTAAGCGTGCGGGGAGGCAAAGCCTTTTGCGACTTTCTCCTTCGGAGCGTCTGCGACGAAAGTCACATCTGATAGAATATCAATCGATCACCCAAATTCGGTGAAAAACCCGAAAGGTGATATAGCAACGATCTAAGAAAGTAGAGGCAACATTGGGGCTTGACCTCAGTGGAGTCAGTAGAGGCGCATTGACAACGCCGTTGAGAGTCCGATTTTGGGCTGTTCAAGAATCCCCGTCACTAAGCGTGCGGGGAGTGTCAATAAAGAGGAACATCCCCCAAGAAGGTTCGCCGTGTCCAGAATGTTTGCTCGTCTTGCCCTCAGTCTTAGCTTAGTTCTGCTGAGCACTGGTGCAGCAACAGCGCAAGTTGTTTTGCCGCGAACCTTGGAGCTGAATGCCCAAGAAATGGAGCAAAACGGCTTCATTGTGGCTCAAGAGGCGCTGCAATTGGCTCAGTTTCAGCAATTTCAAGAAGCGCTTGTGCGGGCAAAACTGGCGGTGCAACTGGCGCCCCAAGCCCATGAAATTTGGGCGCTGCTGGGGGGGCTTTACCTCACGGTGGATGAACCGCAACAGGCGGTTGTGGCCTTGGAGCGCTCACTCAAACTCAACGACAAAAATCCGGGTGCCTACTTTAATTTGGGATCTGCCCATTTCCGCCAAGGGAACTACGCTGCCTCAGCGCGGGTGATTGAGCAAGGATTAGCCCTCAAGCCCGATGCGACCGAGGAGTGGTTTAACTTGGGGAATGCTTACCTGAAGCTAGGGCAACCAGATCGCGCCATTGCCCAGTACCGCCGTTCCCTACGCAACGACAAACGATTTTGGCCGGCCTATACGAACATTGGTCTTGTCCTCTACGAGCAGGGGAATATCCGGCAAGCGGCACGCCACTGGGAGCAGGCCGCCGAGATTGATCCCAAAGCCAGTGAACCTAAACTGGCCTTGGCCACGGCACTGTTACAGTTGGGGAATGAAGCAGCAGCGCTGAAGCTGGCGGAGGAAGCCCTGCGCCTCGATAGTCGCTACGGTACGGTTGAGTTTCAGCGGGAGAATCTCTGGGGCGATCGCCTTGTGGCGGATGCCCAAACATTACTGGCCAAACCCTCGCTGCGGGCACTCATGAGTCAACTGCAGCCCGAACAATCGGCGCTCCCGCAACCCTGAGCATGGTAGAAATTCGGCTAGCCGATCCGGTCGATATACCCAGCGTGGCAGCACTGGTTGCCCTCAGCTTTCATCCCGGAGGGGGTTGGCAAGCCATTTGGCGATCGTTTGTCCAATTGGGTATCGAGCACGACCTGCGCGATCGCTGGCGTCACTCGAGCCGTCACTACCGCTGCTGGCTGGCCATTACGACCACAGCAGTACCGCTGTGCGTGGGCAGTGTTGAGCTAGATTTACGGTTGATTAACGGTAGCCCCCAGCCTTACCTCTCGAACTTGGCAGTGCATCCCGACTATCGTCGCCAAGGCATTGGCCGCCGGCTGCTGAGCACAGTGGCCGACAGCGTGGTGGCATCCACCTACGGGGCACTTTACCTGCACGTGTTAGCTAAAAACACGGCAGCACGGCAACTATACCAAGGCTGTGGCTTTGTGGTGATTGGGCAAAGCACCACCGTTTGGGGTGAAGAAAAGTTGCTGCTGAGCCGCCCCTTAAGTGGCGATCGCTGCTACTCTTCCGCCACTTCCTCATGGGAGTGAACCACTGTATTGGCAGAAACCGCTGCCCCCTGCTCTAGCTTTTGCCGCACCAATTGATCCACCTCTTGGGCAAAGGCGGGGTTTTCTTCCATGTACTTAATCGTGTTGTCACGACCTTGAGCAAGGTTTTCCCCGTTGTAGGAGTACCATGCCCCTTTGCGGGTAATAATGCCAGTTTCTTCCGCCATATCAAGGATGCAACCAAGACTGGAAATTCCCTTGCCAAAGATAATGTCAAACTCGGCAATACGGAATGGTGGCGCAACTTTATTTTTAGCCACCTTCACTTTGGCGCGGATACCATACTCCTCAGTGCCTTTTTTGAGGGTTTGGACGCGGCGAATATCCAAGCGTACCGAGGCATAAAACTTAAGCGCTGTGCCACCAGTGGTGGTTTCTGGATTGCCGTAGGTAACACCAATTTTTTGCCGTAGTTGGTTCAAGAAGATCACCGTGCAGCCCGCTTTGCCGATGTTGCCAGTAATTTTACGTAGGGCTTGGCTCATCAAGCGCGCCTGCAAGCCCACATGGCTGTCGCCCATATCCCCTTCAATTTCAGCCCGCGGTACGAGTGCTGCCACTGAGTCCACCACGACTACATCGACAGCAGTGGAGCGTACCAGTTGATCGACAATTTCTAGACCTGCTTCCCCCGTATCTGGCTGCGCCACCAGTAGGTTTTCAATGTCAACACCCAAAGCAGCAGCATAGGTGGGGTCAAGGGCATGTTCAGCATCGACAAAGGCCGCTACTCCTCCGGCTTTTTGTACTTCGGCCACAGCATGGAGGGCAAGGGTAGTTTTACCGGAGCTTTCGGGACCATAGATTTCAATCACTCGCCCCTTGGGCAGCCCTCCTCCCAAGGCTAAGTCTAGGGTTAGGGCGCCGGTGGATATGGTTTCCACCTTCATCCGCGTTGCGTCACCAAGGCGCATAATGCTCCCCTTGCCGAACGTGCGCTCAATCTGGGCAACGGCAAGGTCAAGGGCTTTGCGCTTTTCGGGGGAGAGGCTGGTATCCATGATTGGGCTATCCAAAATTAATCACAAAAGCTAGCGGCATTCTGCAGTTTCTAGGGTAGCTTGCGACGAATGACGATGGGGTTCTCGCCCACAATAGGGGCTCGCACCAGTAGTTTACCCTGAGTATCAGTGATCATCACTGTGGTATAGCCCAGATCATGGGCTTGCTGCCAGAGGTCTTGGGCGAGTTGATCTTGCTTGGCTGGGCTGAGGTCATACCAGCCGTTGGCTAGCATCAGTTCCAGCCGCTGCTCACTGGGAGTCAGGGTGAGGGTGGGGTCAAGGCTATTACTGTAGCGATCGCAAATAGCGAGGAGCTGCTGGCGCACTGTGGCCGTATCCGGCGCGGTAGGTAATGGCGCTGCGGGGGGGGGAGGCACTGCCAGTTCTAGCTCAGGCGTCACGGTTGGTTCTGGGGCAGGGGTCACCCTCGGCACTGGTGGGGGGGCAGGAGCGGGAGGAGTCGCTGATGAACGGCGGGGTTGCACCAAAATCGTACTGGTTGCTGGCAGGGGTTGCGTCTGGGGACGGCTCGGACGCTGTGGCGACTGAAACCAACTCAGGGGGTTGAGCCACAACAGCAGCAGGATGGCCGCGAGGGCGATCGCCGACAAGGTGGTGCGATTATAGCGATCGCGGAGGCGAGTGGGCAGACGTTCTTGCAACCACCCCATGGCTTGCCACCAGAGAGTTGCCAAACGCTGTAACCAAGGGGTTAGCCGTGCAATCCATGACTGGTCAGGGGCGAGCTGGTCGGGGGGGATCTGCTGGCGCGTGGCTGTGGCCTTAACCTGGTTGATGGCTTGGGTTAACAGATGGGTAATCCCCTCTAGGAAAGCAAGCGCTTCCCGCAGCAGAATCGGTTGGAGAGTTTGCCAGAACGTGGGTTTAGAGGGGGGAGAGGGGGTCATGGTTAATTCATTGATCTAGCACGCCAATGATCTTGATCCTACGCCAGCGGGCGACCCTGACGATCCCGGTTTAAAACTGCTGCAAAACTGCCGCTGACTGCTACGATGATCCCAAGACAAAACGAGATAACAACGTGAACCCGATTCAGACCACCTTTAGTATCGAAAGCTTTCATGGGCAAATTCGCAGTGCCTCGGTGCCTGTGATTGTTCATTTTTGGGCACCGTGGTGCGGGTTGTGTCGCCTGATTGATCCCCTTTTGGATCAACTGGAACAATCGTTGCCGCAGCGACTGCAAGTGCTGAGAATCAATGCGGATGAGCACTTCGCCCTCAGTCGCCATTTTCAACTGACCAGCTTGCCAACACTCCTCTTTTTTGATCGGGGTGAGTTGGTGCAGCGGTTTGATCCGGCATTGGTAAAGGGGGACTTCCGGCAAGCCCTGCAACAGGTGTTATGGCGTTCATTTCCAGCCCTATTGCCTACCCATACCCGCTGAATACCTAGTGATCACTAAAAATTCCGATTGATAACCAATGCTGGGATTGCGTCGGCTCAACCAGTTTCTCGAGCGCCGCTGGGTAACACCGGCCTACGCGGGGGCGTTGCTGTTCGGGATCAATGTTTTCTTATTTGCCGCTGCCGTGAATTCAATGGCCGGTTGGCTGTACGTGATTACGGGTCTTATTTTGGGGCTACTGGTGGTGGCGGCGGTTTTGCCGCCGCGGCACTTGCAGGGTTTGGTGTTGGAACGGGGGGCGATCGCTCCGGTTCATGCCGGCGATCGCCTGCGATTATCCCTCATGGTGACCAATAGCACCAGCACCCTGCGCAGCGGCCTCCAAGTTATTGATCGACTCCCCCGCCCCCTGTGGTCAGTCACGCAAAGGGAACCACCGCAACAGGCCATTGCTGAAATTTTGCCCCACCACACCCACTGCTGGCAGTACGAAATCACACCCCCGCGGCGCGGCGTTTACCACTGGCAGCAGGTTTCGCTGCGGACGGCCTCCCCTTTGGGACTTTTTTGGTGTCAGCGCCAGCGGTGCGTCCCCACGCAGGTGGTTGTTTACCCGCAAATCGTGCCGCTGCAACAATGTCCGCTCCTTGATCAACTGGGACAGGAGCTTTCCCAAGACTGGCGCGATCGCCAACACCACCTGCACGTTGCCCCAGAAGGGATTACCCGTTCTCTGCGTCCCTACCGCTGGGGAGATCCCTTGCGTCTTGTCCATTGGCGCACCAGTGCTCGCTATGGTGAACTGCGGGTGCGCGAATTTGACACGTTTAGCGGTGGTTATGCTATCACCATTGCCTTGGATACTTCCCCCCACTGGCAAGAAGAAGATTTTGAGCAGGCCATCATTGCTGCCGCTAGCCTTTACGCCTATAGCCAGCAACAACAAATTCCGGTGCAATTTTGGAGCCCTGCCACGGGCATCCTGCGGGGTAAAACAGCGGTTCTGCGCACGTTAGCAGAGCTGCAACCGCAGCCCACGGCTCTGAATTATCCCATTGATCCACTCCTTTGGTTGACCGCTCAATGCCCCACGCCCGAGCAGTTGCCGCCGGGGAGTCTCACCCTGCTGTGGCAACCTCAGCCGCCTCCCCGTCAGTTAGGAATTCTCTGGATTGAGCGCGATCGCCCCCTAAGTTTGCAACTGCAAGCTCACTTGAGCAACCTATAGCAATAAAGTCAATAAAAAAACCAGAGGGGTTAACCCTCCGGAGGATGGCCTGCAAAATCGAAGAAGGCGTTATGCCTAGATTCCTAGAGAGCGTTACCGCGGGGCAGTACCTCTTCGGGGAAGACTAGGTTTTCATGGGGTTGGTCTTGCGGCGCCATCCACGCCCGAATCCCTTCGTTGAGCAGCAGGTTCTTAGTGTAGAACGTTTCAAACTCCGGGTCTTCTGCTGCCCGAATTTCCTGCGAAATGAAGTCGTAGGAGCGCAGGTTCAGTGCTAGCCCCACAACCCCAATCGCACTCATCCACAACCCCGTTACCGGCACAAACAGCATGAAGAAGTGCAACCACCGCTTGTTCGAGAAGGCAATGCCAAAAATTTGGCTCCAGAAGCGGTTGGCCGTCACCATCGAATAGGTCTCTTCCGCTTGGGTGGGGTTAAACGCACGGAACGTGCTCGCCCCTTCGCCATCTTGGAACAGGGTGTTTTCCACCGTCGCACCGTGAATGGCACACAGCAGCGCGCCGCCGAGCACCCCCGCCACACCCATCATGTGGAAGGGATTCAACGTCCAGTTGTGGAACCCTTGGAAGAATAGCAGAAAGCGGAAGATCGCTGCCACACCAAAGCTGGGGGCAAAGAACCAGCCCGACTGCCCCAACGGATAAATTAAAAACACACTCACAAACACGGCAATCGGGGCACTGAAGGCAATCGCATTGTAGGGACGAATGCCGACCAAGCGAGCAATTTCAAACTGCCGCAGCATAAAGCCAATCAGGCCAAAGGCACCGTGCAGCGCAATGAATGTCCACAGGCCGCCCAGTTGACACCAGCGAGTGAAATCGCCTTGGGCTTCCGGCCCCCAGAGCAGGAGCAGGGAGTGCCCCATGCTGTTGGCGGGAGTCGAAACCGCAACGGTGAGGAAGTTACACCCTTCGAGATAGCTGGAGGCGAGACCGTGGGTGTACCAGGAGGTCACAAAGGTGGTGCCAGTGAGCCAACCACCGAGGGCAAGGTAGGCACAGGGGAAAAGTAGGATGCCTGACCAGCCTACAAATACGAATCTGTCGCGCTTGAGCCAGTCATCGAGGATGTCGAACCATCCCCGCTCTGCTGGCGCACGTCCGATTGCTATGGTCATGGAATTAAATCCTCTTGCAAATATTAGATGCCAAATGTGAACTACCACTATTGAGTCAAAGATTACAATAGCGGCTTCCTGCTTCGTCGGGATCTGCGTCTAACAAGACAAAAGTCCTGCAAGCCGCTTTACGTTCCCTCCACAGGCAGCAGAGCTAGTTCCTAGCTCCGAAAGTCATCAGACTTCGCACTGCATAATTTTTCTATGGCAATCACTTGGTTTTCGTTAAAATCCAACCCTTAAGCCTACCAAAACGCACTAAGTTTTTTTACCTACTGCGCATGGCAGACATTAAGGGCAGACTAGGCCTCCCACCAGCGTTTGCCGCGGGACAACCATATTAACGTGATAGCGGAATTCTTACGAAATATCAAGGTGAATATGGCGTTCTTTCTCAGGTTTCTCATAATTGGCGTGTGGCTGGTAAGACCCACAGGCAAGCGGCGCTGACTGTTGACGGACTAGCGTGAATAGGGGAGTAATCTTTAAGTTTTGTAAAGAATCCCGCTTTTTCATGGTGGTAAGTTGCCTGTTACCGCTCTCAGTGCTCTTATGGCAGACTAGGAAAGCACAGGCAGTGAGTCAACGGCATGTTCAAGACAATTCTGGTAGCCCTTGATACCAGTGATTTAGCGAAGCAGGTAATGACGGCGGTTGATCAGTTAAACTTAGACCCCGATGCCTACGTGATTCTCAGCCATGTTATTTCCCCCACCGAGTCGGGTTTTGGGGTTAGTGCTGATCGCCCCTCGCCGCATCCGCAGATTGGCACCTATCGCAGCATTGAGCAACACTTAAAACAGTTTCAGGATTGGCTGCCGTGTAAATCGGACATTGAAATTGTTACGGGGGATCCAGTCGAGGAAATTTTACGGTTGGCCAACATCTACAGTGCGGATTTAATTGTTTTGGGCAGCCGCGGCTTGACGGGTGTGCGGCGGGTGGTTCAAGGTTCGGTCAGCAGCGCTGTTGTTGCCGATGCGACCTGCTCGGTTTTGGTGGTTAAATCACCAGACGTTGCGGATGTTTAGCCGATGCAAAACCTAACGGGGTTGAGCGCGTGAGAGCAACCGCAGCTATCGCGAGATTTTGCAGGAGAATCTCTTTACTTTTGCTGCTAGTGTCAGTGCCCCCAACCGTACCGTCACGGCTCTTGCCGATGCCCTAGGGGGAACCCCTGTGCCACTGAAGTGTGAAATTCCTTTTTCCTCGGCCTACAAGTGGAGTGCGGTAGCGTGGGATGATAGCGGCGCCTATTTTTTGGGGGCACCGGATGTGTTGTTGCAGGTCGTTCCGAGCTGTCCAGAACTGGAGAACTCCCTGCAGGCGGGACGCGCTCAAGGATTGCGGGTGCTGCTGTTTGCCCACAGTCTGCAGTACCCCACGTGGGATGAGGGGCATCAGACTACCGCCGCACTTGACTCCGTTAGCGGTCATTTGGGTGGGCGATCGCCTCCGTACCCAGGCTAAAGACGTGCTAGAGCGCTTTCAGGCTGCCGGCATTGCTATCAAAATTATTTCCGGTGACCATGCCGACACGGTGGTGGCTTTGGCAAAGCAGGTCGGGCTAGACCCCGAAGCAATTGCTGTTTCTGGTCAAGAACTTGCGCTGCTGGATGACCCCAGTTTTGATCAGATGGCTGAAAAAGCGACGGTCTTTGGGCGCGTTACCCCCAGTCAAAAAGCACAACTGGTGAGCCGCTTACGAGCGCAGAGCCATCAAGTCGCCATGATTGGGGACGGCGTGAACGATGTACCATCCCTGAAGCAAGCCAATGTAGGAATTGCCATGGAAAGTGGCAGTGCCATTACTCGCAATGTGGCGGATATTGTCCTGTTGCGGGACTCGTTTGCCGCGTTACCGGAAGCCTTTCGCGAAGGCCAGCGGATTTATAACGGCATTCGGGATGTAACCAAACTGTTTCTGGTGCGGGTGTTTAGCTTTAGTTTGCTATCGTTGGTGACGGTGATGGCGGGTCGCGCCTTTCCCCTGCTCATCAAGCACGGTACGCTGTTGACCCTTTGGGGGGTTGGTTTACCCACATTGGCCGTTGCCTTTTGGGCGGTGCCGGGATCGCGACCCTACCGCTCCCTCATTCGCTCGCTGTTGCACTTTGTGGTACCTGCTACCCTTAGCTTGGCACTTTTGGGTATTTTTGTTTATTTCGGCGTTTTGGCACAGAACTTGATTCCTCTCATGGAACTGCTCCAAAGCGGGTTTGACCTCACTTTGCTGGATCGGCAAGGGGTGATTGGCGATATTCACTACAGCGTGGCGATCGCCCGCACAGCCTTGGTGACGACCCTGCTGCTGGCCTCCCTGTGTCTTGTGCTTTTTCTGAAACCACCTCATCCGGCATGGGTGGGGGGTGCCCCGTTGGTGGGTAACTGGCGCTACGTCGCGATTGTTGGGGGACTCTTGGCGCTCTTTCTTGGCATTAGTGCTTCCCCGAGCCTGCGATCGCTAGTGGAACTGGAGCCTCTGTCTTGGCAGTTGTGGGCATTCACTGTGCTGATTGTTATGTTGTGGGTGCTGCTGCTGCGCACCTTCTGGCGCTATCGCCTCTTAGATCGCTTTTTGGGGGTGAACTTAGATGGCACACCCTAGGACTTCCTTAGAGGCTATGAGCGCAGAGGTTCAACACCGATGCCTTGAATCTGCCTATCCCAAGGGTTTAGAATGCAGAGTGCAACAATAATAAACATTTTTTAACGTTTTCCCATACATTAATGCGTTTAGTCAGCACAGTGGAACTTGGCTCAAACCTGTGGCGATGGCTTCTGCCGCTAGCGGTGTTACTAACGGTGTTGGGATGTTGGGGCATGGCTCTGCTGTTGCCGCTAACGGATCCTTACGTGCAGTCGGTACGGTCAGTTGTTGGGGATGCGTCTCGGGGTGAGCAAATTTATGTGATGAACTGTGCGGGCTGCCATGGCATCGAAGGAAAGGGGCAAGTGGGACCCACGCTAGTGCAAATCAGCCGCCGGCGATCGCAACCACAGTTAATTCATCAAATCGTGAGTGGTGAAACCCCACCAATGCCCAAGTTTCAGGCTCAACCTCAAGATATGGCGGATTTGCTGAGCTATTTGAAAACGCTGTGAACTACCGCTATTGAATCATAGATTGCAATAGCAGCTTCCTACCCAACAGATTGCCCAATCGTAGATTTCTTACGTCCTCTACGGCTGGGTCTTACATCTGGACAGTCGGCTTTG
>FWWL01005247.1_pt1 | contig 20474 bp, 22 predicted proteins | sample 2228331 | NCBI WGS metagenome assembly FWWL01 (sample SAMEA103939775, study PRJEB20133) | metagenome | reverse complement strand
AACCTCTTGGTATCGAAAACCTGAAGAAAGCACTAAAACTATCTAAGCACAGGATAGTTGCAATAGGCGGCATAACTACCGAAAACCTCGAAAAAGTAATCAGATTAAAACCTTGGGGGATCTGTGCGATTAGCTCGGTAGTTAAAGAAAGAGAAATTGATTTAGAAACAGTACTTATGATACAAAAACAATACTGTCTTATTTAATAAGAGATAACGACGAAGTTCAAAGTAAGTAATGAAAAATAAAAAACATTGTTCTGGGGACGATTTTAGGCATGGTATCAAAGAACTATCCGTTGGCACGTGAATAAGTAATCGTCCAGTTACTACAAGATAAAGAAATTACCAGAATAAGTTTTCCAAGAGAGAAAGTAGTTGCTTACTTCCAAGGTAAGATAAATGTCTATGAGCTGAAGCAGAGCATCAGAATAAATCATTTTACCATAGTGAAAACAGTTTAATTAAAAAGTGTTTGTATCTCTCTTAATTCGAGATGATGAACCAGGTTCCGTCTGACGAACGAGTGATGACGGTCTTGAGTGCTGATTAACGCTCTAGAATTAAAAAAACTGAGATATATCTATTTGTAAGCAGAAAAGATGGGGTAGGGATGGAAATAGACCTAGAACTCCTGAAAGAGAAGCTCGATTTTTTTTTCAATACAGTCTACAGCAAAAAAGTTAAAGAACTGCTTGCAAGTTATCCAGACAGAAAGAGTATTTACATCGACTATTTTGATTTGGTGAAGAATTCGCCCGAACTGGTGGAGATACTAGAAAAGTATCCAGACGCGTTCCTGAGTGCAGCAAAAGAAGTACTGAAGCTTTACGGAACAAGCATAGGAAAAGAATTTTTACCGAATGTTAGAATATCTGGTGTTTCTGACAAAGGACTTTTAATCCAAGACATCAAGGCAGAAAGCATAGACGGACTCATAACTTTCAAGGGCATAATAACTAAGAGAACCGAGGTAATGCACAGAGTAGAGAGGGCAGTACTGGTTTGCAGCCTCTGCAGAAAAAAATACAAATTCCACATGACTAAGAACTCACAGTTGCCCACGCGCTGCGAGAGCTGCAGAAAGGGAATGCTTGAGCTGGTAGAAGATGAATCTGGCTTTGTTGACCTGCAAAAAGGTGAGGCACAAGAACTCCTTGAAAGGGTAAGAGGTGGAACTCCTGCTGCACGGATAGAACTCCTCTTTGAAGACGATCTGGTAAACAAAGTAAATCCTGGAGATAACGTACAGATAACAGGAATTATGAGAATAAAGCAGCTTGCTACTCAGAAAAAACCAGGGCATAAGAGCACGCTATATACCAAGTTCATTGATGTGATAGACGTAGCAAGCACACTCAGGGACTTTGAAGAAATCGAAATAACTGAAGAAGAAGAAAGAAAAATTATTGCATTGAGCAGAGACAAAAACATAGTCCAGAGGATGATAATATCTTTTGCACCAGGTATTTACGGTCATGAAGAGGTTAAGCATGCAATACTTCTCCAGATGTTCGGTGGTACTAAGGAAAAATATGTTCAGAACATGCGGCTTCGAGACGACATACATCTACTCCTTATAGGGGATCACGGTGCAGCAAAGACAAGGTTTCTCCAGTATGTAAATGAACTAGCCCCAAAGAGTATCTATGTAAGCGGAAAATCGATCACAGGTGTCGGGCTGACAGCTTCTGCTGAAAGAGACGAGCTAAGCGATGGTGGCTGGACACTAAAGGCAGGGGCACTGGTGCTTGCTTCTGGAGGAATCGCATGTGTTGACGAATTTGACAAGATAGACGATAAGGAAAGGGCAGCTATGCATGAGGTAATGGAAAGCCAAACCGTAAGCGTGGCAAAAGCAGGCATAGTCACAAAGTTCAAGGCCAAAACTGCCATACTAGCAGCTGCAAACCCAAAGAGAGGTAGGTTTGATCCCAATAGGCCTCCTGCAGAGCAGTTCGACATACCCCCGACTCTTTTATCAAGGTTTGATCTAATTTTTCCCATCCTGGACATTATGGATGAAGAAAGAGACTCAAAGCTTGCTCAGCACATACTCGAAAGACATTACGTGGGCGCAGCAAAAGGGATAGATAAAGAACTAAATGAAGGTACTTTGACAAGCAATGATATTATAGAACCTTACCTGCTAACCAAATACATCGCATATGCAAGAAAGAACATCAAGCCGGTTCTGTCTAAAGAAGCGATGGATAAGATAAGAGAATACTACGTTGAGCTAAGAAAGATCGGTAAGCAGCAGGGTGCTGTGCCAATTACGGCAAGACAGATAGAAGGACTAATAAGGCTTAGCGAAGCAAGTGCAAAGATGCGTCTCAGCAACATAGTGGAAGAAGTTGATGCAGAGAATGCCATAAAGCTCATGGACTACGTACTAAACAAGATACTTGTAGACAGGGAAACTGGCAGGTTTGACGTAGACATAATAGCAACAGGACAACCAAAATCAAAGATCCAGAAATACGATGTAATAAATAACATTATAAAAAAGCTCCAAGGAAAAGAAGGGGATGCAGAAATCCAAAAAATCATAGAAATAGCACAAAGTGATTATGGAATAGATGAGAACACATGTAGAAGAATAATTGATGAACTCATAACCAGGGGAGAGCTTTATAAGTCTAGAGCAGGACATGTAAAAATTGTTGAAACTGAGTAGATTCTATGGATAAAGCACAAAAAACTATCTATGATTTTTGGAACTCAGAAAAGAGGCTTTACCTCTACTTAATCGTTGTTTCTTTTTTGACGTTGATTTCTTTGAGAAACATAACAACATACGCTCCAGAAAGTACCTACTATCCTGAAGAGAGAATCGACAGTCCGTCGATAATACCCATACTAATAGTACAAATTGTGATAGTAACTGGGATACTGATAGCTGTATTCAAGCTAATTAAGATAAAACTCGTTGCTCTGCTGTTTGAGCTTTTTATAGTGCTGTTTCCAACATCGATGTTTTTCTTTCTCATCTTTATACCTTATGGTTTCAACGAAGAAACGGCTTTGCTTTCTGCAGTCGGAATAACCATCATACTATTTTTTGCCAAGCAAAAGTATCAAAACATTAAAGACTTTTTGGCAATAACCGCATCAGTAGGAATTTCAGCTCTGATGATCATGACTTTCAGCGATTTTGTGATAATACTTATCGCAGTAATGCTCTTTTTCTATGACATATTCGCAGTATTTATATCTAAACATATGGTATTTTTCGCGAGAAACATAGTAAAACACAACCTACCTATGACCGTAACTACTTACGTGCCAGTAGCTGGTGGAGAAGCAGAAACTCATTTGACCATGAACAAAACAGAAGAAAAAGGAATTGAGACCAAAGAACTCGAGAAAAAAAGCGAGCCCAAAAAAGCTCTTGCCAGGTTGGATCTTGGTACTGGAGATCTTATAATGTTTTCTGTGCTTAGTGTCGTGAACGCAAACCTCGGAGGGTTCCTTGCATACATTGGCTCGCTCATGTTTGGATTGATAAGTGTAAGGTATATGCTTGATTATGTATTGGCTAGGAAACTGGTATTTCCCGCACTCGTGGCTATAGTCCCGCCCATGATATTAATATATTTAGCGATAGTAATCGCAAGAACAGCTGTTGGAGGGTAAGCATGACAATTTCTGAATATGAAAATGCTTACAACAGACCAATACCATTACTAACTGACCTCTATGAGTTTACCATGGCAACATCCTTTTTAAAAAGACAAAGAAACGAGAAGGCACTCTTTGACCTGTTTGTGAGAGAACTGGGAGAAAAAAGAAACTTTCTCATTGCTGGAGGGATAGAAGATTCCTTAGATTTTTTGGAACGTTTTGAGGTAACAAGAAAAGAATGCGAATATCTAGAAGGCATAATAGGAAGAAACGCAAAACTCCTTGAAGGACTGAAATTCGAAGGAGATGTATACGGGCTCAAAGAAGGTACGATATTCTTTCAAAACGAACCTGTGATGCAGATAATCGATTCACTGCCGAAAGCGCAGCTGGTAGAAAGTGCTCTTCTCAATACAGTAAACGCTCAAACGCTTTTTCTTTCAAAGGCCGCACGGATATACCTTACTGCAAATGGAAGGAAATTAGTCGATTTCTCTCTTAGACGAACGCATGGGATCAGCAGCAGTCTACTGGTAGCAAAGTGTTCATATCTTGCCGGTTTCGCGGGCACATCAAATACACTTGCTGGCAAGATATACGGAATACCTGTTGCAGGCACGATGGCACACTCCTACATACTTGCTCATCCGGATGAAATCACTGCATTTGAAAGCTTTGCCACTGACTTTCCGCAGTATTCATATCTCCTTGTAGACACCTACGATACAATAAATGGAATAAAGAATGCCATAAGAGCTATTCTTCAATTGAAGAAACACGGTATCAATGTGCTCGGCATAAGGATAGACAGCGGTGACCTGGAGGCACTCTCCAAGCAGGCGAGGAAAATGCTGGACCGTGCAGGGCTTAAGGAACTAAAAATCATAGCAAGCGGAAACCTAGATGAATATAAGTTAATAGGACTTAAGCATGCGCCTGTAGACGCATACGGAATAGGGACTGCTCTGGGAACGAGTAGCGATAATCCTGTAATAAATGCAAACTACAAACTCGCGCTGGTATTTGAGAAAGGAGACAGAAAGAATGTTTTCAAGAAGAGCAGTGGCAAGATGACTCTTCCAGGACACAAACAGATTTTTCGGCTGGTGAAAAAGGGCAGGATAATCAGAGACGTAATCGGATTGGTTGATGAAAAGGAGTACTATCAAAAAAGAGGTTATCAACCATTGTTGGAGAAGGTAATGGAGAACGGAAAGAGAATTGTGAAACGGAAAACCTTAAATGAAATAAGAAACTATATTAACCTACAATATGAACTGCTTACAGATAAGCTAAGAGATCCACTACAAGAAGTTGAGTATGAAGTGGCAATTAGCAGAAAGCTGATTGATATAATGAGGTGAGAATATGATATTCTTTGATGTAGATACGCAAAACGATTTCATAATGCAAAACGGAAAGCTCAGTGTAAGCGGAGCAGAAGAGATAATCCCAAAGCTCAAAGAGCTAACAGAAATGGCAGAAGAAAAAAACATAAGGATTCTGGGCTCTGTTGATAGACACTTTGGAACTGAAGAATACAAAGAAGTAGAAACAGAACTTAGCATCTGGGGAGGGCCTTTTCCTATGCACTGCCAGGATGGGACAAACGGACAGAAAAAGGTAAGAGAAAGCACACCAAAGGAGCTTTTTTTCGTAGAAAACAAGAAATACACCCTAGAGGAACTAGCGGACATACTCTATCATAAGAGGAACATAATATTTGAAAAACAACAATACGATGTTTTTACCAACAGCAATACAGAAAAGGTCTTGAACATACTCAAACCTGAAACAGTATTTGTTTATGGTGTTGCAACCGATTACTGCGTAAGAGCAGCAGCATTTGGCATCAGCATGCTGGGATTTCGCGTAAAAGTAGTAGAGGATGCAATAAAAGAGATAACCCCTGAAGGCAAGAAAAAAACTTTTTCTGAATTCAGGATGCAAGGTATTGAATTGGTAAAGATTGATGATGTGAGAAACTTGCTTGCGAAGATGTAGGAACATGATTCGATATGAAAAAACTTGTCGAATTACTAATTGAGCTCAAAAGAGAAAAAATAAGAACGACCGTAAGCAAAAAAATCAGTGAATTTAAAAAAATACGTAAATCTACTACAGAAGATATATTTCAAGAACTCTGCTTCTGCATACTCGCTGCAAACTACAGTGCCAAAAGAGCTCTTGAAATACAGAATGCGCTGGGAAGAGAAATGCTCTACCTAAACAGAGATCAACTCAGCTTAAAGCTAAAGACTTTGGGGTACAGGTTTCCAAATACGCGAGCGAGGTATATATCAGAAGCGCAAAAAATGGCAGAAGAGATATCCGCAGTGGTAAAAAACACAACTCTCACGAATGACAAAAGAGAATATTTGATCGAGAACGTGTTGGGGCTCGGATACAAAGAAGCGAGTCATTTTCTAAGGAACACTGGACACTTGGATGTCGCAATAATAGACTTCCATATCATAGACGCTCTTCTGAAGTACAATGTAATTAAAGAAAAGAAAACGCTTACTCCAAAGAGATACATCGAAATAGAAAGGATACTTACAACCATAGCAGAAAATGCGGAATTAAGTCTTGGGGAGATGGATCTCTATCTATGGTACGCGGAGACAGGAGAAATAATAAAATGAGCTACCTGAAACTCTTTCCACAACCGCATTCTCTGCTTGCGTTCGGATTATTGAACTTGAAACCCTGCTCATTCAGAGTTTCTACATAGTCAATAGTAGTGCCATTCAGGTAAACCATGCTTTCTGGATCTACTACCATCTTAACGCCTTCTGCTTCAACCACTATGTCGCTATCAGATACTTTGTCTTCAAGACCGAGCCAGTATACATGACCGGAACAGCCACCGGGTAAAACACGTACTCTTAAACAATAATCTTTTTTGTTCTGCTGTTCCAGAACCTGATGTATCTTTTTGGCAGCTGCGTCTGTTAGAAAAACCTTTCCCCCTTTTACCTTTTCCTTGAGCTTTGAAAGCTCTTTGCGCTTCTTTAAAACTACCTTGTTCAGGTCCTTTATTACTGTTTCTACATCACCATCGCTTAAACCATGGGCCATCAAGCCTTCGCCTAGTGTCTCAAACGCAGAAACGTGACAACCTACGCAGTGAATACCATACTCTTGCAAGATCGGCACAACTTCAGGATACTCACTAACTATGTAGCCAATGTTCATCTCTTTAGTTATCATCTCCTGAACACTCTCTTTCTGTTTATTCTCTTGCCTGGGCATAAAATCACTCTCATTCAAAAGATCTTATACTTATAGTGTAGCAAAAGCTATAAAAAATAAAGTAAATTTGAAGGAAATAATTCGTCAATTTAAAAAAATAAAGAAGAGCTGAGATATACTCAGACTACTTTTCCAGTTATTGTTCCTGTGCTCGTTGCATTGAAACCTGAAGCTAGATCTGTGTAGGCTATCTGAAGCTGAATTTCATAGCTTGAACCAGCCTGGAGTTGCGGCAGGCCCGTAATAGTTATAGCTGATGATGTTTTGCCGTTTGGTAATTGGATAGGAGTATTATATGATGCGCTCTGTGTTTTTAGAGTTGCGGTAATGCTCGTTATATTTACATCCTTTGCTGCGTTGTTCCTCAATTGCAACTGCAGGTTACCGTTGTTATCCAACTGCCATGCACTTACACCAATGTCCTGGAATCCTGATGCTCTCGTGCCGACAAACGTTCCGCTGTCAAATATTCCCAGAGCAAAAAGCGCTGCAACGATTAAAACGACTATCAACAGCGCCCAACCATAAGTCATTAAAAAGTCCATTCCGGACTGCGCCTTTTTATGCTTTACCATCCACACACCTCTTACTAATTTCTACTTTATTAACACCCGGAATATTTATAAAGCTAACTTCATTGTAGAGGCTTTAACGGCTTTAGCAACCTGATACCGTTCTTATCTATTTCATAATTGTATGGTATCAAAGGATGATTTGTAAAGAGCATCTTTCTTATGAGTATATATCTTTCTAGCTTTGAAGTTCTCGCAAACCCAAGTTCTATTACTCCATCGACTACAAATTCATCATAGCCGCTCAAAGAATAGCAGACATCATCTTCTTTCATATCACTGATGACTAAAGAGGTAATACCGTAAGAGCGCAACTTTCGCTTTAGGTCAGCAAGCCCTTTCCTGGCCTCGAAGCCATCTCTTATGTTGCTCTCTATTACCGTAAGTGAATTTATGACCACCCTTTTAGGAGCTGTTTTGTCTATCTCATCTTCAAGCATCTTTTTTAGCGAAACGAAATCTATGCTCTCTGGTCTGACGACCCTAAATTTGTTTTTCTTAACAAGGTCTTGAACGTTAAAAAGACCGTCTGCTTTGGCCTGGATTTCTTCTTCACTGTCTTCCATAGATACGTAAAGTCCAGGTTCACCTCTAATAGCACCCTGAAGCAAAAACCTCAGGCCAAAAAAGCTCTTTCCTGTGCCACTCTTTCCTGCAAGGAGTATCATGGAGCCCCTTGGAAACCCTCCAGCTAATAGTGCGTCTAATTCACGTATTCCTGTATCGCACCTCTCAACATTTTTTTTTGTATTTTCCATGTAAATACCTCAAACTCTAGGTTTTAAAAATGGCACTTCACGGGCCTTTTACTTCCCTACGATTAATTTGATTACGTCTCCGTGTTTCAGTACTGCATCTTTTGCTACGTGGACGCCCTTCTTTACATCTATTGCAGAAATCAGTTTTTTTGCTAGTTCTGTATGTATCTTTTCTGCAAGTTCGTAAACAGTGGCTTCTGGTGAAAGCAAGAGCGCATCTGGTAAGACATTACCTTTCTTATCACTCAGCCTCTTTTCGTCTTCAACAGGGAAAACTACCTTGAAGCCCTGTTGGTTGATCAGAAAATCACTTAGAATTGCGTGTGAAGGCTTTATTTCTTTAAAGACTTTTTCTATCACTGAAAGCTTGTTCTTATCTCCCGCATTCCAGTCAAGTATTTCAATTCTATCTGTGATTCTCAAGCAGCCACTCTTTTCCAAGCGTTTTGCATATAGCTCTGCAATCCCTATGTAAGGCACAGAATTGGGATATGCTGTTTTCAGTCGCTGGTAGTTTTCTCTACCTCTACCAGCATCGTATTTGTTTGCGATTATCATCAATGGCTTTGAATCAAAAACATAGCTCGCTATATTTCTCAGGGTTTGCTCATCGCAAGAAAAACCATTCTGATACCCTAACACTTTCAACATCTTTATTACATCGCTTTTGCTCATGTTCATTCCAGAAAGCACTCTAGTCAGTTCATCTACGCCCTCATGCATGATCTTCCGTGAGTTCTTATTCAGTATATCATAGCACCAAGCAATGAATTCATCTCTGAAGACTTCGATCTCCTTTAAAGGGTCTGCTGAAAAATCTTTTACCATGTTGCCTCCTAAATCAGTGCCCCCGCTTATGTCAATTACCTGAATAATGGCATCAGAATCTCGTACCCTATCCAAAAAGTAGTTTCCGAGACCTTTTCCAATGTGCGCGTCTTTTACTATCCCTGCTATGTCAACCACAATGATAGGCACGAATCTCTTTCCTTCGACGCACTTGGTACGTGGATTGCACTTTACGTTAAAATACCTGCACGCGCAATCAACTACTAAAAAACCTATTCCTTGATTCGGATCTATCGTGGTAAACGGATAGTTCGCTATTGCTACCTCTTGTTCCGTCAGCACGGAAAAAAATGTAGATTTGCCTTTGTTAGGCAAGCCAACAACTGCTATCTTCATGCGGAAAACCAGAAGACCTAGTTTATTCTGTCTACGATCTCTCCGCTCATCACAAATTCAGAATTACTACATAAAACGCTTCCTGTTTTTCTAGTACACACATTGTAAGTACCGTTTAGATAAAGTCGCAACAGGCCTCCATTGTAGGTCTCAGAACCTGGTGCAAAACTGTCAACGATTCCGCTGAGTCTTTCGCTTCCGTACGGAGAAAGAGTTAGATGGCCTGAAGAAGGCAATAGAGTTACCTTATTAGACGGATCAGAATAAACCTCCAGTCTTGTTATGTTTATGATATCTTGACCTGTGTTCTTGATCGAGATTGTCACATTTACTTTTGTTGGCGATTCTGATTCTAATTTTAGATATTTCTCTGTGCAATCAACAACTGAAAATATGACACATTTGGCTTCAAAAGCCGCTGGCCTGAAGCTCCCACTCAAAAAGTAGAGCAGACCCAAAGCAAGCATACCAAAAAGCAGTACCCAGCCATAAAGAGTCATGTACTCAACAGACAATTGTCCCTTCATCTACTCACCTTGTCGCGAAAAACCTGCTTCAACAGGAGTGTGTCCTGCTCTACATTTGGGCTTTCGCATACCAAATAACCATATGCATTAAATTCTTTTAAAGTGTGCAACACTTCTTCATATTTTAAATCAGATTCTGAAAGTAAGGTATGGTTTTTTTCTCCTTTTTGGCCAAAAGCAATGCCCTGCAAATGCACATGCATGTTCTTTAGACCTGCCTTACCGAATACAGATTCATATTCTTCCAAGACTCTTCTGAATTCTCTGTAGCCGTTTATCTTTCCCTCACGCGCATACAGATGAGAAAAATCTATGCAAGGATAAGAGGTAATCCCGGTAGGGAGCTCTACATCTGTGCATAGCTTTAATAACTCTTCTAATGTGCCAAACTGAGAAGGCCTACCCATTGTCTCTGGAGCAAGATTTATCCTCACCTTTTTATCAGCAAGTATATTTATTACCTTTTGAAACGCTTTCTTTACGTTATCATAAGTAGCTTCGCGCGTAAGCTTACCGTAATATGCTGGATGAAAACAACAGCTTTTTGCGCCTGCAAAATAGCCAATCTCTGCAGAGAGCACTATTCTGCCTATGCTCTGCTCTAGCTTCACTCTGTCAGCTGTGTTCAGATTGATATAATAGGGGGCGTGAACAGTAAGCTTGAGGTCTAGCTCTTCCGCCTGTGTTTTTACCTTTAAAGCAGATTCTCTTCTCAAAAAAACGCTCCTGACAAACTCAAGCTCCATTCCATCTAAGCCGAGCTCTTTAACTCTACTCAACCCCTGAATTAGATTACCTTTTGCACTCAAAGGGATACCCGGAGTTAGAAACCACATCATTGTTTTGTTTCCCCTTTAAAGTCAATTATCCTGCCTATTTCCTTTGCATCCCCCTGACTACATTTTGCAATCCTTAATTTTAGAACACCGTTTCTTATCTCGCCTTCGGCAGTAGCAGGATTAACAGAGCACGCGAGCTTTATGCAATGGCTCTTCGGCTTTTCGTTCTCTACAACGAAAAGAAACAGCTCGTTATCAAAACAGGAAACAAAGACATCTTCCTTTTTTATCCCTGGGATGAAAGCAAAAACATCGATGTGATCGTCACTATCTGCTTGTTCTATCAAGAGAGTATCCTTTTTGCTCCGCTTTTCCAGCCTGTTTTTTGCAATGATGTACTTGACTTCATCATTATATGGGTAGAAATTAATTCTCTTTCCTGAATTTTTTTCTATCTTCTTGAGCACTCTTTTTATTATGTCTTCAACGATTGCGTCGAAATCATCTTCTTCATAACTACTCATTCTACCGCCTCGATAAAGAAACTCAATCTGATTTTTTATTGTAATAACCCATGCGCAGTGAGAAAATAAATAAGTTATGCTTTTGTAATGTTGCATCATGAATGAAAAAAATTGCCTTGGGATGTTTATTTTTAGGCGCGACCTGCGCTTGGATGACAATACAGGCTTAATCCACTCACTTAGAGACTGCTCTTCTGTAATACCTTGTTTCATACTCGATCCCAGACAGGTAAAAGAAAATGAATACAAGTCAGAAAATGCAATTGCTTTCATGATAAATTCACTAAAAAAGCTGGATAAAGAGTTGCGTTTTTTTGGATCAAGACTATATGTCTTTGAAGGTATCACACATGAAGTAATCAACTCACTAGTGGAAATGCTCAAACCCGATGCAATCTATGTAAATCGCGATTACACACCATTCAGCAAAGAAAGAGACAGACAGATAGCTGAGATTTGCCAAAGCAAAAAGGTAATCTTCAAGAGCTACTCAGATGTCCTCCTCCACGAACCAGAAGAGGTTTTAAATTCACATGGAAAGCCATACAGCGTTTTTACTGCTTTTTACAACCACGCGAAAAAGATACCAGTAAGAAAACCTGAAAAAAATGAGTACAAAAACTATTTTTCAAAAAAGCTTGTCCATGTCAGAACGATATCTGAAGCAACAAACGATTTTCTGCAGAATCAAGAGTTGGCGCTCAAAGGAGGCAGGAAAGAAGCATTTTCTTTGTTGGAAGAGTTATTAGCTAGCAGAAGTAAGAGCTTATCCCGCGATCTAACATCAAGCATGCTATCACCACACCTGAAATTCGGAACCATTTCTGTAAGAGAAGTATATTACCGTGTTCTAAGAGATTTTGGAAGCGAGCACAGAATTCTGCGACAGCTGTACTGGAAAGATTTCTTTACTCACATAGCATATCACAATCCACATGTGTTTGGCAGTGCTTTTAAGAAAAAATACAACAAGATTAATTGGTCAAAAAACCAAGAGCTGTTTGATGCCTGGAGAAATGGTAGGACAGGATATCCAATAGTAGATGCGGGTATGCGGCAACTAAATAAAACAGGATGGATCCACAACAGAATAAGGATGATTGTTGCGAGTTTCCTAGTAAAAGACCTCCACATTGATTGGCGGTGGGGAGAAAAATACTTCGCAACAAAACTAATAGACTATGATCCATGCATAAACAATGGAAACTGGCAGTGGATAGCATCTACAGGAGTAGATGCACAGCCATTTTTCAGAGTTTTTAACCCAATATTGCAACAAAAGAAGTTTGATCCAGAGTGCAAATACATAAAAAAATGGGTCACTGAGCTAAGAGAAGTAGAACCCGAAAAGATACATGAACTCAAGATACCTGAACATACTGGATATCCGCCACCAGTAGTTAACCATTTTATACAAGCCAAAAAAGCAAAGGAGTTGTACGCAGTCGAAGACTAAATAATTATTCGAGTTCATTTAGTTCATTCTCGATGAATACGCTGTTGTTGAAATAGAACTGACTTTTCTTGAGGAACTCATCTAGGCTGTCTATCTCCTTAAAGGAATCGCTTTTTACATCCAGGGTAATGCAAGAACCCATGTGCTCAAATACAGTGTATATGTCTTCTTGGATCTTGACTACATATGCCTTTTCAGTGAAATTGAGAACTACTGCACACAAAAAAATGGCTTTTTGAAAGGGTTCGCACGCACCTATCTCTACGATGTCTTGAAAAGTCAACCAAAACTGTACCGGGCTGTAAATGATTTTTATGTTCTTTGAAAATTCTATCAACTCTGATAAGAAATCCTTTATGCTTTCGCACTTCTTTAGCCTAGATGTTATTTCTTCAATCGAAGAATCATCTGGTACAATCATTGCCTTTAGCTCATAAACCGTTTTCTGCTCTTTTTCTTCTATGTACTCCCTGTAGCGCTCTATTATTTTTGCATATATCCTATTGAGTGCTTTAAGAGAATCTTCTTCCATTCCAAACATTTATTATTTGATGATAGCAATTTCTAATTATTTCGATTTTAGGGAGTAAAAGGTAAAGATAAATGAAACTCAAGTTTTTCGGCGGGGCTAATGAGGTAGGAAGGAACTGTGTTCTCTGTGCTACAGATAAATCAAGGGTCCTTCTCGATTGCGGAGTGATGTTAGGCAAGGAGATAGCCTATCCTCTGATCACGCCTGAAGAAGTAAAGGATATAGATGCCATCATAGTAACTCACGCCCATCTGGATCATATAGGATACCTGCCCTTCATCGTAGATTACGGAAGCTTCAAAATCTATTGCACTAAGCCGACTAGAGACCTAATTCCAGTTCTACTCAGCGATTTCAGGAGGATCAACAAAGGAAGAATGAATTTCACTACCAAAAATGTGGAAAAACTGCTCGCAAGAATAAAGATGTGTGATTACAACCAGGAGGTAAAGATATCTGAGGATTTCAAGTTCAGGCTCAAAGATGCTGGACACATACTTGGAAGTGCGATGGTAGACATCAATGACGGAAAACTCTTATACACTGGTGATTTCAACACGCTGAGCAACAGATTGTTAAATGGCTGCGCAAAAGACCTTCGTGCGGAAACCCTAATAATGGAATCTACATACTCTGGCAAAGAAGACGTTTTTGAGTCGCAGAAAGAGATAATAAAAAAATTCGCAGATTCGCTCAAGGAGACTTTGGAAAAAAGAGGAATTGTAATAATACCTTCTTTTGCCGTGGGTAGGGCTCAGAACATCCTATTGCTCATAGCTGACCTGATGAAATCAAAAGTGGTGCCTGAAGCACCGATCTATCTAGACGGCATGATAAAAAAAGCAAACAGAATACACAGGCAAAACGTAATATACGCTAAACGCGAGCTACAGCTACGCATACTTGTAAATGAAGAAGACCCATTCAAAAGCTCTTACTTCAAAGTCTCAAGGAAAAAGGATCGATCAGACATACAAGGACCTGCAGTCATAGTAACCACATCGGGGATGATAACAGGTGGGCCTATTCTGAACTACTTAAAAAACTACGGAACTTCAAAAAACAATAAAATAATCTTTGTCGGCTACCAGGCGGAAGGCACAAAGGGAAGAATGCTTTTGCAAGGAGAAAAGATTTTGGAAATAGATGATCAAAAAATAGAAATCCAAGCTGAAATAGAGTATCATAGGTTCTCAGGACATGCAGACCGTCAAGGACTCACTGCCTTCATAAAAGGCATCAAAGACCTAAAAAAGATATTTCTCATACACGGCGAACCTCAAAAACTAAAAGAGTTCTCAAAAACACTAAAAAAATACGAAGTAATTATACCTGAAAACAACACAGAATACGAGATCTGAAGATAATTAAGTTAACCACTATAATTCCAGGCTTTTTTACCAGAAATCAATCAATATTGATTCTGTGGTTGTTTACACAATTTTTTATTTTTCTTGATTTTTGTGACATAGAAATAAATAGCCTCAGTTGTAAAAGTATAATGGGGATGCTATGGAGAAATTGCTCTTTGAAAGCGATACCAAAACAACTGAGAAGAGTGCTACTTTGGAAACTCAAAAAATCGAAACAAACTTTAAGTACGCTTTTGTTGGACTTGGAGGATGCGGCTGCAACATAGCATTAAACCTAGCCGATTTAGGATTTACATCGAATATCTATGCAATAAACACAGATGCGCTTCATCTGAGAAGCATGATCGGAAAGAACCTAAACAAACTCCTCATAGGAAAGAGTATTACACGCGGATTGGGAGCTGGTGGAAACCCTGAGATAGGAAAAAGGGCCATTGAAGAAAGCTTGGAAAATATTGCAAAACTTTTTACAGAGCACAAACTGGTATTCCTTGTATGTGGATTAGGTGGCGGTACAGGAACAGGAGCAATAATCCCTCTCGCAAAGAGACTCAGAGAAATGAACTTAGATGTAATAGCAATCGTCACCTTGCCGTTTGCTTTCGAGCGAGCCAAAAGAAAGATTGCAATTGAATATCTACCTGCTTTGAAAGAAGTGTGCAACTCTGTAATTGTGTTTGACAACGAAGTGCTTGGAGAAAAAGCCGCAAATCTCGGTCTGGCTCATGCTTTTTCCCTAATAGATTCGATGATTGCGAAACTGATAAATCAGCTGGACACCTCGCTAAACAGGCCTTCGCTGATGAACATAGATTATTCTGACCTAAGTAACTTGCTTAAGGTAGCACCAGGATATGCAACCTTCAACCTAGTAAGCATAGAAAAGCGTGAAGCTTTAATAGATCTGGAAGATAGACTCAAAAACGATTTCATCATATCAAGAGCTTCTTCTGCAAACGGAGTTCTACTAATGCTTGAAGCACACGAATCAATTCCAATTGGAGACGCGATTCATGTTCTATCTGTTGCTACAGAAGGAATAAACGAGAAAGCAGAGATTGCAATAGGTATTCACCTCGTACCTAATCAAAAGACATATGCTACACTCTTCACGATATGGTTCGGCACAGGACTAGATATTGATAGCTAAAGCGCGCTGAAGCAATCTCAATTAATTTTTGAATTTGTTCAACCTTTCATATAATCTGACGTAATCGTTAACTGATTTCTCCAAGCTGTAGTTTTTTTCAACGTGCTCTCTACATTTAATGCTTAGTTCTTGCCTGTTTTGTACGGCTAGTTTCAGATATTCAGCATAGTCGTTTATGTCTTCTGGATCGACTAGATACCCCGTCTCATTGTGCTTTATCACTTCACTTATGCCGTAGGCTTTTGCGCCGACAACCGGCAGGCCAGAAGCCATTGCTTCAACAGCCACTAAACCCTGTGTTTCAAAAGTAGAAGGAAATATCAAGGCGTCTGAAGAAGCATATGCTTTTCTGACTGTCTCATCGCTTACCTTAACCAATAAGAAGAAGCGATCGCTCAGCCTGCTTGCCTTTATCGATCTTTCCAATCCTTTCCTGAGGGGGCCGTCACCAATTACGACAAAAACATATTCATCATCCATCTTTTTGGCTATATCTGGTAAGAACATTATGTTTTTTTCTTTTGCCAATCTCCCAACGTAGAGAATTATCTTGTTTTTTTGTGCTGCAAAGGTCTGCCTCCATTGTAAATCAAAGTTATTTGGAGAAAACAAAACTGTGTCAACACCGTTCGGCAACACCACTGTTTTCTTAAGACCGTGTTCAGCCAAGCTATGCTCTATAATGTGTGAAGGACATGCAACTACTTCGCATTGATTGAAGTACCACTTTATGTAGTTCCAGGTAATCTTTTTGACGAACGGATAAAGGCGCTTAATAGGCAGGATGTAAAAAGGAGACTCTGTTATGAGCGTATGAAACGTACCGAGCATAGGCTTGCCCAAGATGATCTTTGTTTCGAGCGCGGCAAGGCCCATCATTGCCATGCCGTGTGTGTGTATTACGTCTATACCTAACTTGTGGACCTTGTTCTGCGCAAGAAAAGGAAAAATAGCTACTTTGTACTGCGGATAAGGCAAAAAAGGACTCCCGAGGTGGTAAAAAACTCTTTTATCTTTGTTCTTTTTCTTATCGCTCAGACCCCCTGCTGTAAAAATATAGACCTCGTGACCTCTCTCTTCTAGTTTCTCTCTCAAACTGACGATTGACCTGACCACGCCGTCCAGGTTTGGCAAGTACGTTTCAGTAAACATAGCTATTTTCATATTAACTATGAACTCTTCAACTTGCGTTTAAAACCTTTTTCCTTGAGATTTAAAACCATCTATTATATTAAAGTAATTAGCTCTCTCTTGCGGAGGTGACAGAGCCTGGTCAAATGTGCAGGGCTTAGGACCCTGTGCCTTAGTGGCTGCGTGGGTTCAAATCCCACCCTCCGCATTTCTTTGAAATGCTAGGAAACCGGCTTTTTGGCGAAAACCAAATAACCTGTGTGAGTTATACCTGTGTTCTCTGGCCTAGTACCTAATTGGCGCACAAGATACGTCCGCAGCAGGCACTCTAGCATCAATAATTCTGAAAAATTGTTTTCTTGACAGGAAAGATAAAAAGTTTTTGCCTGTTCGATATTTGGTAAATAACCACATAGCGTACCTCCTTTTCTCAGCGAAGAATATGCATGAGGAATTACTCGCTCTGCACCTGCCATGTCAATCGTTATCAAATCTGCTTCTTTTTCATCTATGCCATTAAAAACGTCTTTATGCTTTAGTTCCAGATTGTTTAGTACACCTGTAACTTCAGCGTTTTTCTTTGCAAGATTTACAAACTCTTCGCGCCATTCGTAAGAAACCACTTTCCTGACCAGTCTGGCAAGTGTTATGGCCAACCAACCACTGCCTGTGCCTGCGTCTACAACAAGAGAGTTTCTGTCTATGCCGCTGTAAGCTATTATGAGACCTATGTCTTTTGGAAGGATTATCTGAGGACCACGCTTGCAGTGCTTCAGATGATCAGGAAGATAAAACTTCATAAAAATTCATCATAACAGTATTAGAGCTTAAGGACCCTTATCTCTTCTGCTTGTCTCTTAGAATGCTCTTTCAGATTTTTCAAGATTTTCTCATCTTGCAGTGCCAAAATCCTTAAAGCGAGAAATGCTGCGTTCTTTGAGTTGTTGATGCCTACTGTCGCTACAGGAACACCAGAAGGCATCTGGACTATAGATAACAGAGAATCTAGACCAAGGAGTTTGCTCTCAACAGGGACACCTATCACAGGTACGTGCGTAAGAGCCGCTACTACACCTGGAAGATGGGCCGCACCACCTGCACCTGCTATCACAACTCTTATACCCCTATCCTCTAATTGCTTTACATACTCATAAAGATAATCCGGGGCGCGATGTGCAGAGATCACCTTAACCTCGTACGGTACCCCAAAAGAAGACAGCACCTCTGATGCGCCTCTCATCACATCGAGATCGTTCTTGCTGCCCATAAGAACGGAAATTATAGGCTTATCTGTCATACTCTAACACCTTGATATAAATATATTTAACGTAAATTTAATTTAACAGTTTTCCTTATTTACTTAATTTCTTCCTCATCAACTATTTCTTTCTTATTCCCTATCTGCCGACAAGCCTTTGGTGCTAAGTTCAATGATTTCTTTCTCTATTTCCATATTTTGCTATCAAATTTGTGTGATGAATCTCGTGATTTCAATTCAAAATGTTCCTTATGAGCTCCTTTAAATCATTCTCTTTAATAATGCTATCTATTTTTGGTTCCAACTCTTTTATGTTAGCTTGTATTCCTTCTATTTGTTTTAGATCAAAAACTGACTTCTCACTATTAATAGGATGAAGGTACTGTTGTCTCTGTGCTGAGATCTTTCTCAATTCTTCTACTCTTCTGAATCAATAAAATCTATCTATATCAGAAATTTTATGGCACACAAAAAAGTTTACAATTTTATCTTCTACTCCATGATCAGTTAATTGTATACTAAAGAATTTTCTAAGACCATGTATTCTCATTATTCCATATTTCCAATTTCCATTTATTCCAGCTTTCTTGGCTGCTCTTTTGATTGTTTCATTAAATCTGCAATTATCGGTTTAACTCCTCTGTTAGCTCGACCTACGAATAATTGATTCTCTGATGTTATTTTTTCACAGGTTTGTTTTCTCCATTCTAAATATCGTTTTAGTATCTCAACACTACCTGAAGCAAGAAATGTAATTCTTTAGCCAATTATTTCATTATCTTTCTTTGGGACAAATGTTATTGCTCATGGTATATTACCTAGATCAATTTCTCTCTGGACATCACCAACTTTAAGTTTGAGCGCATCTGAGACCCTCATACGGGATTGTGCTATAAAGATTATCCTAATTTTTCCTCTAGATTTGAAACATCTAGCATTTTCTTTAATTCTTCTAATGTTGGTACCAAATCCTTCCGTTTAGTAATCTGAGTTTCACTGTAATTCTCTACATTGATCATTCCAGCTTCCCCTAATACTGCTGTGAAGAAACTTCTTACCGCACCATCCCAACAGTTTATACTCTTAGAAGCATAACCCTCCTTTTTCAAATATTTTCTAAAGTCAAGAATTAAATCTCTTATTCTTGCTCTGTTGTTTTGGTCGATATTTCTAATTTCTTTATCTATTTCTTATATCAACTGCTTCGGTGTCTTTCTACAAAATTCACCGAAGTATCTTAAGCGTATATGTATTGTTTTTGTGATCTGTTGCTAACAGTTTTCAACCAGGATTGCACCTCTTTAAATTCCTATATCCATTCTTAGGAAAAAGTTTTTTTTATTATTCTTATTACTTTCAATGAGGTTTGTTCTCGACATGGTAATCGACCTCACTCCAGTGAGTGTAGCTTTCTAGGACAATGCCCTCTGGAATTAATCTTTATGTTATTCACATATCTAATATACTATTAGCATAACTACTATTTAAATATTTCTATGGTTAAGTATATAGGTTAATAATTAAATTTATAAACTTTTAAATTATTAATTATGTTATTAACATAGGTGATTTAAATGGTCGAACCATTACCCAGGTGGATAATGAAAGCGTATTCAAAACTCTGGACTAAATTCAAGAATAAAGAATTTAATCATGATGAGGCTTCCAAAACATTAAACAACGATAAGATGGTAAGCATTATTTTGTCTGAGCTGAAACAGAGAGGTTGGTTGGAAATAAGACTTCATCCTAAAGATTCAAGAAAAAGGCTGTACAAGTTAATAAGTCCTGAAGAAGCTATAAAAGAAATGTCTAAAGGTTGATAAAATGAAATTGGAAAAAAGTTCAGAAGACAGGTTTTACGAATCTCTCAAAGACATCTTCGTAGGCGCAAGAGTAGAAGGAGTTTCCGGTTATATCAACTTAATGAAAATTAAAAGCAAGTACTTTGATAAAATATTTGTTCTGTTGAAAAAAGAAACCGAGGAAAAAATTAAAGAATTTCCAGAATTTAAAGAAGAACTTTATAACAAACTCCATAGCTTTTTTAAGCGATATTTTAGTGAAAGTGGCTCAATTTATTTTGTTAGCACGCCTTTTTCTGAAAAAATTTACGAAAAAGTGTACACAGATATGGAAGATGTAAGCTTATTCTGGAAAACACACATGCTCTACTATATCAAAACTGATAGAATTTTTAATAGCATAAATATTGAAACTGATGGCTTCAAGTTTTTCTTTGATGTCTCAAATTTAGAACACAAAAAAGCTTGGGAAAAAAGAGAAATTGTTTATGAATTGAAAGAAGTGAGAAAAGATTGAACAAACTCTTTCAATGTTATATATTC
>FWWL01005246.1_pt1 | contig 20476 bp, 13 predicted proteins | sample 2228331 | NCBI WGS metagenome assembly FWWL01 (sample SAMEA103939775, study PRJEB20133) | metagenome | reverse complement strand
GTCTACGACGAGAACGGCCAGCGGTATCCCGACGGGCGGCCGCGCCGGCGCCTCATCGAAACCACGGTGGGGCGGGCCCTCTTCAACCTGGTCCTGCCCGAGGGGCTGCGCTTCATCAACGAGACCATGGACAAGGGCCGGCTGAAGGATCTGGTAGCCCAGTGCTTCCGGTGGCTGGGGCCGGAGGCCACGGTGGAGATGGTGGACCGGCTGAAGGAGATCGGCTTCCGCTACGCCACCCGCTCCGGCATCACCATCGCCGTGGCCGACCTTCCGATCCCGCCGGCCAAGCGGGACCTGCTGGCCCGCTACGAGGCCCTGGTGGCGGAGGTGGAGCGCCAGTATCGGCGCGGCCTGCTCACCGAGGAGGAGCGCTACAACCGGGTGATCGACCTGTGGCAGCGGGCGACCAACGAGATCGCCGAGGCTGTCAAGCAGAACATGAGCCCGGATAACAACGTGGCCGTCATGGCTATCTCGGGAGCTACCAAGGGCGGCTTCCAGCCGGTGGCCCAGCTGGCCGGGATGCGCGGCCTGATGGCGGACCCCACCGGACGGATCATCGAGCTCCCTATCCGCTCCAACTTCCGGGAGGGGTTGACCACCATCGAGTATTTCATCTCGACCCACGGCGCCCGCAAGGGGCTGGCCGACACCGCGCTGCGCACGGCCGACGCGGGCTACCTCACCCGCCGCTTGGTGGACGTGGCCCAGGACGTGATCGTCAACGCCTACGACTGTGGGACTCGCTCGGGCATCTGGATCCGGGCCAGCGACGACGTGGGCGGCCAGACCCTGCGGGAGCGGATCTTCGGCCGCGTCCTGGCCGCGCCGGTCTTCGAGCCCCGCACCGGCGCCCTCATCGCCGACACCGGCACGCTCCTGGATGAGACCCTGTCGGAGCGCATCGAGAAGGCGGGGGTCCAAGAAGTCTACGTCCGCTCGCCGATGACCTGCCAGCTCCGCTACGGGGTCTGCGCCCTCTGCTACGGGCGCGACCTGGGGACGGGGCGGCTGGTGGAGGTGGGCACGGCGGTGGGCATCATCGCCGCTCAATCCATCGGCGAGCCCGGGACGCAGCTCACCCTCCGGACCTTCCACACCGGTGGCGTGGCCGGGGTGGCGGACATCACCCAGGGTCTGCCGCGGGTGGAGGAGCTCTTTGAGGCCCGCCGACACCCCAAAGGCGAGGGCCTGATGGCCGACATCGACGGCGTCGTCCACATCTACCGGACGGAGGACGGGGCGCGGCGGATCCGCCTGGTGAAGAGCGAGCGGAAGGAGGACGTTTACGAGATCCCGGGCAACTGGTCGCTCAAGGTGGAAGACGGCCAGGAGGTGACCGAAGGCCAGGTGCTGGCCAGTCGTGGGGAGCAGCAGATCACCGCCCGACATGCCGGCCGCGTGGTCTATCGGAAGGGCGAGCCCCTCAAGGTGGTCTACGAGCTCCGCGAGGAGCGGGAATACGAGGTCCCCGCCACCGCTCGCCTCCTGGTGGAGGAAGGCCAGAAGGTGAAGGCCGGCGATGCCTTGACCGAAGGGCCTAAGAATCCACACCGGATCCTGCGGCTGCTGGGCCGCGAGGCCGTGCAGCTCTACCTGCTGAGCGAGCTCCAGAAGGTCTACCGCTCTCAGGGCGTGAACATCAACGACAAGCACTTCGAGATCATCATCCGCAAGATGCTGAGCAAGGTTCAGATCATCAACCCGGGTGATACAGACTTCCTCCCAGGGGATCTGGTGGATCGCTTGATCCTTCAGGACATCAACGCCAAGCTGGTCGCCGAGGGCAAGCGCCCGGCTACCGCCCAACAGATCCTGCTGGGCATCACCAAGGCCGCCCTGGCCACGGATTCGCTCCTGTCGGCGGCCTCGTTCCAGCACACCATCCGGGTGCTGGCCGGAAGCGCCCTGGAGGGCAAGATCGACGAGCTGCGCGGCCTCAAGGAGAACGTGATCATCGGCCGCCTGATCCCCGCCGGGACCGGGTTCCGGTATTACGCGGAGAAGCGCGGCATGGAGGCCATGTCCCGCGGCGGGACCGGCCCCACCCTGGCCGAGGCGGTCACCACGTCCATTGATCTGTAGGCGCGCGGCGATCCGATCGGAGGGGGTTGGGGGAAGGATCGCGCGCCCAACCCCCTCTTTTTTGCGAGGGAAAATCGTCGAGTGGGGCCCAGGAGCCCCCACGGATTCCGCACCCCCAGGTGGACCCAACGATGCCTCCGACCTTCGTCGCCTTAGATCTGGAGACCACCGGCCTGGATCCGGAGACGGATGCCATCATCGAGATCGGGGTGGTGAAGTTCCGGGGGGAAGCCGTTCTGGATACGTGGAGCACCCTCGTCCGCCCGGAGCGCCCCATCCCCCCTGCCGTGACCGAGCTCACCGGGATCCGCCCCGAGGACGTCGCCCAAGCCCCTCCGCTGCGGGCGGTGCTCCCCCGCCTGCGGGCCTTGGTGGGCCACGCCATCCTGGTCGGCCATTCCATCGAACAGGATCTGGCGTTCCTGCGCCGCCACGGCCTCTTCCTCGACAACGAGGCCCTAGACACCTACGAGCTGGCCGCCATCCTGGTCCCCTACGCTGGTGGCCACAGTCTTTCCACCCTGGCCCACGATCTGGGGATCCCCGTTGGGGTCGTCCACCGGGCGCTGGAGGACGCGCGGCTCACCCACCGGCTGTTCCTGGCTCTGTTCGAGCGCGCCTGCCAGCTGCCCGAGCCTATCCTGGAGGAGATCGTTCGCCACGCCGCCTCCCTCCCCTGGCCTCCCCGCTGGTTCTTTGAGGAGGCCTTGCGCGCCGTGCAGCGGGGCCGCTTCGCCGACCGGAGCATCGGCGCCCAGCTGCGGGCGAAAGGCCTGGCCAAGCCGGAGGCTTACCTGAGCCTCCCTCCGGTGCGGGCCCGCCCCCTGCGCCCCCGGCCGGAACCCCAGCTGCTGGATGAGGAGGAACTGGCCCAGCTTCTGGAGCCAGGCGGCGCCCTCTCCCGCATCTTCCCCGAATACGAGCATCGCCCGCAACAGGTGGCCATGCTCCGCGCGGTGGCCCGGGCATTCAACCAGGGGGAGCATTGGATGATCGAGGCGGGGACCGGGGTGGGCAAGAGCCTGGCTTATCTGATCCCGGCCGCCCTCTGGGCCATGCGCAACGGCGAGCGGGTGGTGATCTCCACCCACACGATCAACCTCCAAGAGCAACTGCTCCACAAGGACATCCCGATCCTCCAGCGCCTGCTCTCCGAGCCTGGCCTGGCCGACGGCGCCGCCTTGCGGGTGGCGCTGTTGAAGGGCCGGGCCCACTACCTGTGCCCGGCCCGGCTGTCCCAACTGCGACGCGCCGGGCCGTCCAGCGTCGAGGAGATGCGGGTACTGGCCAAGATCCTGGTGTGGCTGCCCACCACCCAGACGGGCGATGGGGATGAACTATATCTGCCCACCTCGGTCGAGCGGGCGCTTTGGGCCCGCCTCTCCGCGGACAACGAGGCCTGCACGGCGGAGGCTTGCGCCGCGTGGGGCGAGGGGGGTTGCTTCCTCCACCGGGCCCGCAAAGCCGCGGAGGCCGCACACCTGATCATCGTGAACCACGCCCTGCTCTTCGCCGACGCCGCAACCCAGAACATGGTGCTCCCCGAACACCGCCACCTCATCATTGATGAGGCCCATCACCTGGAGCAGGCGGCCACGAAACAGCTCGCGGTGGAGATTGATCGCTTCAGCCTGCTGCGCCTGCTCCATGAGGCAGGCGGCGCGCGCGAGCATGAGGGCAGCGGGCTGATCGGGGCGCTGCGGATGATGGGGCGCGGCCTGCCTCCGGCCCTCCGCCAGACCCTGACCGGCCTGGCCCGCCGCCTGAGCGACGCGGTGGAAACAACGCGGACCGGTGTGGACCTCTTGATGAACGCCCTCACGCGCTTCCTGGAGGAGGCCGCTCCTGGAAGCGGGGAATACGCCCGCCGGATCCTGCTCACCGGGGCAGAACGCAGCCGCCCCGCCTGGGCCGCGGTGGAGCAAGCGTGGGCGCTCCTCGCCGCCCGCTGGACGGCCGTTCAGGATGCCCTCCACGCCCTCCGGGCGGCCCTCACCGAGCTGCTGGACCATGGGTTCGCGGAGGTGGAGGGGCCCCTCGGCCTGGCCAACGGCTTAAGCCATGACTTCGAGAAGATGCGCCAGGCGCTGGAGGCCGCGATCCGCAAGCCGTCGCCGGATACCGTCTACTGGCTGGAAGGGAGCCCTGGGGAAGGGAACTGGTCCCGCGTCAGCCTGTGCGCGGCCCCCCTCGACGTCGGGCCGCTGGTGCGGCGGCACCTGCTGGAGCCGAAGCGGTGTGTGATCATGACCTCCGCCACCTTGCGGACGGTGGATCGGGAGCGTCAGGAGCCCTCCTTCGCCCACCTGAAGAGCCGGCTCGGGGCCTGGGAGATGGAGGAACTGGCTCTGGATTCCCCCTTCGATTACCGGCGGAACGCCTTACTCTACCTGGTGACGGACATGCCGGAGCCCGGCCAGGCCGGCTATCAGCGGGCGGTGGAGCAGGCGGTGCGGGAAGCGGCGCAGGCCCTCGGCGGACGCACCATGGTGCTCTTCACCGCCTATGCCCCCATGCGGCGGGCCGCTCGCGCCCTGGCCGACCCCCTGGGGAAGGTCGGGATCGCCGTGTATGAACAGAGCGACGGAAGCTCCCGCCGTCAGCTGGTGGAACGCTTCCGCTCCGCTGAGCGGGCCGTGCTGCTGGGAACCCGCAGTCTGTGGGAGGGGGTGGACATCCCTGGCGAGGCCCTCTCCTGTCTGATCATCACCAAGCTCCCCTTCGAAGTCCCCGACGAGCCGGTGTTCGCAGCCCGGAGCGCCCAATACCCGGACCCCTTCCTGGATTACGCGGTCCCGGAGGCCGTGTTGCGGTTCCGACAGGGGTTCGGGCGGCTGATCCGGAGCCGCTCCGATCGCGGGGTGGTGCTGGTCCTGGATCGGCGGATCGTGAGCCGGACCTACGGGGCGTGGTTCCTGCGGGCCCTGCCCCCATGCACCGTCCACCGAGGCCCCCTGAACGATATCGGGGCGGTGATGAAGGCGTGGCTCGAGGCCCCCACCGCTGATCGGGCATGACTTGGGCCAAGGCCCCGGGGCCCGTCTCGCCGCTCCCACGCTTGCCCCGCGCGCTTTACTCCGTCTAAAATCCAAACGCACAGGCTCAAATATCCTTGGGAAAGCGGTCCGGTAAGCCTGTTTCTCGAGGCAGGAGGTGGACGGTGGAGCGAAGCATGCGCGGGATGCTGCAGGCCTGGGGAGGGCGCCTGGACGCCCTCACCGCCGCGCTCCGCCAATCGGCGCAAAGCGGCGCCCTCTGGGTTCCGATCCTGTCCGTCCTCACGGCCCTCGGGATCGGGGGCGTGGTGGTGACCCTGGCCACCGGCCAACCCATGCTGGCCCTCCTGGCCTACCAAGGGCTCTGGGAAGGGGCCTTCGGCTCCCCCAAAGCCTGGAGCGAGACCCTGGTCCAGATGACCCCATACCTCTTCGCCGGCCTGGGCATCGCCCTGGCGTTCCACGGCGGCCTGTTCAACATCGGCGCGGAAGGGCAGCTCGCCCTCGGAGCCATCGTGGCGGCGTGGATTGGATATGCCCTGCCCCCGCTGGTCGGCGGGACGATCCCCGCCTTCCTCCATATGCCGCTGGCGATCCTCGGCGGCGCCCTGGCCGGCGCCCTGTGGGCCGCGATCCCGGGTTGGCTGAAGGCGCGGACGGGGGGGCACGAGGTCATCAACACGATCATGATGAACTACATCGCCCTCCTGATGGCCAGCTACCTGCTGAACGGCCCCATGCGGGATCCCAGCCCGACCAACGTGGTGGCGCGGACGCCGCGCATCGCCGAGACCGCGCGGCTGCCCCGTCTGTTCGCGGATCCCGATCTCCGCCTGCACGCCGGGTTCCTGATCGCCCTGGGGATGGCCTTCCTGGTCGCCTGGCTCCTGTGGCGAACCACCCTGGGGTTCGAGATCCGGACCGTCGGCCTGAACCCCCACGCCGCCCGCTACGCCGGCATCTCCCTCCTCCGGATCACCGTCCTCACCATGGCGATGAGCGGCTTCCTGGCCGGGATGGCGGGCGCGGTGCAGGTGACTGGGCTGAACTATCGCCATGAGCTGAGCTTCAACCTGGGATATGGCTTCGACGCCATCGCCGTCGCGCTGCTGGGCAAGGTCCACCCCTTGGGCGTCGTGCTGGCGGCCTTCCTCTTCGGCGCCCTGCGCAACGGGGCCAGCCGCATGCAGTTCCTGACGCAAGTCCCGGTGGACCTGATCTCCGTGATCCAGGCGCTGATCTTAATGTTCGTGGCCGCGGAGGCCATCGTCCGGGCCCTCTATCGCCCCCTCTTCCGGCGGGCGGCCGAGGCCGAACGGATGGTATTGACCCGCGGATGGGGAGAGCTGTGAAAGCTGAGGGAACAACAGCACTCGGGGGCTGAGGATCCAGGATGGACGCGCGACGGTTTGGCTTCGTCATCGGCGTGATCGCCCTCATCTTCGGGATCGCGGTGGCGCTGGGCCATGGGCGTTATCCGGCGGCCGTGATCATCGTCAGCATGCTGGCCACCACCATCCGGGTCTCCACGCCGCTCGTGCTGGGCGCCCTCTCGGGCATCTTCTGCGAGCGGAGCGGGGTGGTGAACATCGCCATTGAAGGCATGATGCTGACGGCTGCGTTCACCGGCTTCACTGCCTCGCTCTACCTCTTCGACGCCGGCGTCCCGGGGCTCCTGGCTTTGCTCCTCGGCGTGGCGATCGCCATCCTCAGCGGCGCCCTCCTGGGCCTGCTGCACGCGGTCCTTTCGGTCACCTACAAGACCGACCAGATCATCAGCGGGACGGTGATCAACATCCTGGCGGTGGGGATCACCGGCTATCTCAACCGCCAGCTCTTCTTCGGAGGCCAGATGCCCCATTCCCCCGGGGTGCTCCCCCGCATCGCCCTCCCCGTCCTCTCGGAGCTCCCCCTGGTGGGCACCATCTTCAGCCAGCAGCCGATCACCTGGCTGGCGCCGATCCTGGTGATCTTGGTGCACATCCTCCTGTTCCGAACCGTGTGGGGCCTGCGCACCCGCGCGGTGGGCGAGCACCCCCGCGGGGCGGACACCCTGGGCATTGATGTGATCCGCCTCCGTTACCTCAACGTGATCCTGGGGGGCGCCATCGCCGGCCTGGCCGGCGCCTACTTCACCCTGGAATCCGTCCCCGCCTTCGAGCCCCTGATGACCAGCGGCCGGGGCTTCATCTCCTTGGCGGCGATGATCTTCGGGAACTGGACGCCCTTCGGGGCCTGGGCCGCCACCCTCCTGTTCGGGGCCGCCCAGGCCCTCCAGGCCAACGCCCAGCAGTTCGAGTTCCCGGCCCCCTCCCAGTTCGTCGGCATGGTGCCCTACGTGATGACGATGCTGGTGCTCACCGGCATCGTCGGCCGGACGATCCCGCCGGCCGCCGATGGCCAGCCTTATGAACGGGAAACCTTGCCCCCCCGACGCCGGGCGGCCCATCCCTCCCCGCTCCCTCGCTTCCCCGATCAGAACATCCTGCAAGCAGTGGGGATCGTCAAGCGCTTCCCCGGAGTGGTGGCGAACGATCACGTGAACTTCGCGCTGCGCCAGGGGGAGATCCACGCCATCCTCGGGGAGAACGGGGCGGGGAAGACCACCCTCATGAACATCCTCTATGGCCTCTATCATCCCGATGAGGGGGAGATCTACATCAAAGGCCGGCCGGTGGAGATCCGCACCCCCAGCGACGCCATCCGCCTGGGCATCGGGATGGTCCACCAGCACTTCATGCTGGTGCCGGTGTTCACGGTGACCGAGAACATCATCCTGGGCCAGGAGGTGCGCCGCGGGCCCTTCCTGGACATGCGGCGGGCGGTCGAGGAGGCCCGCGCCCTCTCCCAACGCTATGGGCTGGAGGTGGATCCCGAGGCACGGGTGAAGGATCTGCCGGTGGGGGTGCAGCAGCGGGTGGAGATCCTGAAGGCCCTCTACCGGAAGGCGGATCTCCTGATCCTGGATGAGCCGACAGCGGTGCTAACACCGCAGGAGACGGAGGAGCTGTTCCGGGTGATGCGCCATCTGCAACAGCAGGGCGTCTCCATCATCTTCATCACCCACAAGCTGAAGGAGGTGATGGCGGTCGCCGATCGGATCACCGTGCTCCGGAACGGCCGGGTGGTAGGCACGCTGACCCCCGGCGAGGCGGATGAGGCGCAGCTGGCGACGATGATGGTCGGGCGCGAGGTCATGTTGACCGTAGAGAAGGCCCCCGCCCGGCCCGGGCCGGAGGTGCTGCGGGTGGAGGACCTCCGGGTCCGCGACGACCGGGGGGCGATGGCGGTGGATGGCGTCCGCTTGGCGGTGCGCGCGGGCGAGATCCTGGGGATCGCCGGGGTGCAGGGCAACGGCCAGACGGAGCTGATCGAAGCCCTGGTCGGGCTGCGGCCGGTGGCGGGAGGGCGGATCTTCCTCATGGGAGAGGAGATCACCCGTCTGCCACCCCGCCCCCTGATCGAGCGGGGGATGGCTCACATCCCGGAGGACCGCCAGAAACACGGCCTCGTTCTGCCTTACTCGGTCGCCGACAACCTGGTCCTGAACACCTACTACCGTCCCCCCTTCGCCCGGGGCATCCAGCGGCAACCCCAAGAGATCCTCGAGCATGCGCAGCGGCTCATCGCCCTCTACGACATCCGGACCCCAAGCCCTCATACGCCGGTGCGGAGCCTCTCCGGGGGAAACCAGCAGAAGGTGATCGCTGCGCGGGAGCTCTCCCGCCCCGTCCGCCTGCTGGTCGCCAACCAGCCCACCCGAGGGCTGGATGTCGGGGCCACGGAATACATCCATCGCAAGATCCTGGAGATGCGAGACCAGGGGGCGGCGGTGCTGCTGGTCTCGACGGAGCTGGATGAGATCTTCTCGCTGGCCGATCGGATCGCGGTGATGTATCGGGGGCGCATTGTCGCCGTCATGGAGGCGGCGGAGGCCACCCTGCAACAGGTAGGGCTGCTGATGGCCGGCGTGATCCCGGCCGAGCGGCTGGCGGTGGAGGAGCGCCCCGACGAATCCGTCCTTCCTGGGAGGCATGGATGAAACGGATCTGCGTGATCGGCGCGGGCTACGTAGGGCTGACCACCGCGGCCTGCCTGGCCGACCTGGGCAACCAAGTGGCCTGCGTGGACATCAACGAGGAAAAGATCGCCATGCTCCAGGAGGGCCGCCTCCCCATCTTCGAGCCGGGGCTCGAGGAGATCGTCCGCCGCAATATGAGGGCCGGCCGGCTCTCCTTCACCACCTCCTACGAAGAGGGCATCAACGGCCTGCCGGCGGAGTTCGTCTTCATCGCGGTGGGAACCCCGGAGGGGGTGGATGGGGAGGCGGATCTGCGGTATGTGCGCATGGCGGCCGAGCGCATCGGCGAGGTGATGGATCATCCCCTGATCATCGTGAACAAGAGCACCGTGCCGGTGGGAACCGGGGACTGGGTAGCGGACGTGGTGCGCAGCCGACAGCGCCGGCCCATCCCCTTCTGGGTGGTCTCCAACCCGGAGTTCCTGCGGGAGGGATCCGCGGTTTACGATTTTATGAACCCGGACCGCATCGTGCTGGGGTCGTTGGATCGGGAGGCGGCGGAGAAGGTGGCCCAGCTCTATCTCCCCCTGCGCAGCACCATCATGATCACCGACCTCCGCACCGCTGAAATGATCAAATACGCCTCCAATGCCTTCCTGGCCACCAAGATCTCCTTCATCAACGAGATCGCGAACATCTGCGAGGCCCTGGGCGCCGACGTCAAGGAAGTGGCCGCCGGAATGGGGTTCGATAAACGCATCGGCCGTGCCTTCCTGGATGCCGGGGTCGGATGGGGGGGCTCATGCTTCCCCAAAGATGTGAAGGCGCTGATCCACATGGCGATCGTCCACGGGTGCCATCCGCAGCTGCTTCAAGCCGTGGTGGAGATCAACCGGGATCAGCGGCGGCGGGTGGTGCAAAAGCTCAAGGAGATCCTGGAGGATCTGCAGGGCATGGTGATCGGCCTGCTGGGGCTGGCCTTCAAGCCGAACACCGATGACATCCGGGAGGCCCCGGCGCTGGAGATCGCCGGCTACCTCATGCAGGAGAGGGCCATCGTCCGCGCCTACGATCCGGTGGCCATGCCCAACGCCGCCCGCGTCCTGCCCTCGCTGATCATGTGCGCCGACCCCTACGAGCTGGCCCGGGGGGCCGACGCGCTGGTGGTGGTGACCGACTGGAACGAATTCAAGCACCTGGATCTCCCGCGGATCCGGCAGCTCATGCGCCGGCCGGTGATCATTGATGGCCGCAACATCTACGAGCCCGAGATGATGCGGGAGCTGGGGTTCATCTACCGGGGGATCGGCCGGGGATACAACCACCCGAACCCAGGGCCCTAACGTGCGGCCTCGAAGGCCCGTCCACAATGGGAGCCTCACCATCGAATCAGACGGTCCAGGGCCATGATCACGAAGAGCGCGAAGAGATATCCATTGGAGGCGTGATAGAGGCGGCGGGCGGCGGCCTTGGCCGGCTCCCGCCAGAGCCGGACGGCCTGGATCAGCAGCCAGGCGTCCAGCGCGAGCGCCCCGGCCAGGTAGACCCAGCCCATCGCCCGAATCCCCACGGGGACGAGGGTGAGCAGCGCGAGGAGGACCGTATACTGCAGCGCGCGCCACGCCGCGGGGCCTGCGCCGGTCACCACCGGCAGCATCGGAACCCCCGCCTCCCGATAGTCCCGCTCCGTCAGGATGGCGAAGGCCCAGGTGTGAGGGGGCGTCCACAGGAAAATCAGGGCGAACAGGAACAGCGCCATGGGGTCGATCCGCCCGGTCACCGCCGCCCAACCGACCATCGGGGCGAACCCGCCGGCCGCCCCCCCGATCACGATGTTCTGCGGCGTCCACCGCTTCAACCCCATCGTGTAGATCCCCACATACCAGATCCAGCCGGCCAGCGCCAGCAGCGCCGCCGTCGTGTTCACGAAGGTCCACAGGAGCAAAAAGCCGAGCGCGGAGAAGAGCAGCGCGACCCCGGCTGCCTCCCCCCGCCCCAGCCGGCCGGCCGGGATCGGACGGCGGGCCGTGCGGCGCATCCGCCGATCCAGCTCCGCATCCCAGACGTTGTTCAGCGCGTTGGCCCCCCCGGAGATCAGGAAGCCCCCCAGCAAGGTGTAGATGAACGTGAGGATCGGGGGCAAGCCGCCCTGCGCGATCAACATCGCCCCGGCGGTGGTGACCAGGAGCAGGGCCACGATCCCCGGCTTGGTCAGCGTGAAATAGGGCTCCCACAGGTTCCGCAGGCGGACTGCCTCCTCGGGGATCCCTTCCACCCACTGGGCCTCCCCGACCGCCCACGCCCATGCGACCCCCACCGCAGCCCAGATCGCCGTGGCCAGCCCTAAATGCAACGCGTTCAGAAGGGGTGGGAACCCCATCCACAGGTTGACCGCCCCCAGCCCGATCTGGATCATGTAGAGGAGGAAGGCGGCCAGCACCCAGCGGAAGATCCCGCGGGGCACCTCGCGCCAGGCCGCCAGGCGCGCCGTGAGCCAGGCCAGGGCCACGCCCACCCCCAGGGCGACCAGCCGGTGCAGCATATGCACGCGGCCCAGGAGATCGCCCGGCCAGATGATCCACCCCTCACAGAACGGCCATGTCGTGCACGCCCACGACGCCCCGCTCCCCACCACCGTCGCCCCCACCAGGGTGAGGGCGAACAGCCCGAGGCCGACCATCCCGATCCAGCGCATCGCGCGGGCGGCCGGTTGAAGGGCGGCGAGATCCCGGTGGGGCGGATGCACCGACCATGGGGCGGCGGCCCGCACGGCCGCGACCAGCGTCAGGGTTAAGACGGTCTGCGCCAGCGCCAGATGGACGGCGACCATCGTAGGGGGGAGCTCCAAGAGCACCGTCAGCCCGCCCAGGAGGGCCTGCCCGAGGATCAACCCCAGCGCCCAGAAGAGCGGACGATAGAGAGGAGGGTGACGCTCCTTCCACCAGGCCACGAACGCGGAGAGGGCGAGCAACGGCATCGTGCTGGCCGCCAGCAGCCGGTGGATCCACTCGATCCAGGCCGCCGTGTCGGTGATCGGGGGGAACACCTGTCCGTGGCACAGCGGCCAATCCGGGCAACCCAGGCCCGAGCCCGTGCTGCGCACCAGGGCGCCCCACATCGTCAGCAGGCCGATGGCCAGCGCCGTGATCGCCAGCAGGATCCGCAACCCCGTCCGAGCCTTCCCGCGCTCCATCCGCTGCCCCTGGACATTTTGGAGGTCGCACGCTTCCCCGTCCGTTGCCGCCCCTCTATCCTTTATGATATCCGGAAGGATCCCTCGCTTCCAGCGAAGCCTTCCCGAATTCCATCCCGCGGATCCACTTTAGGGTCGTCACTCCGATCCGTAGGGATCCGCCTCAGGAGCCCGTTCGATACGGATTCCCTTGTCCCCTCCCCGCTCGGACGAGGCCGCACAGCTCGAGGGGGATGAGGGGATATGAGCCCGCAATCACGATTCGCCGGATGTGTTCCCAATGCGTGGGGGATGGTCGGCATGCCACCGGCTTTCCGTCCTAAGGGAACCCCGGGCGCAGCCTATCTTCCTATAGACCCCAGGGGGAGGCTTTTCGCACTCCCCACCGCTTAGCAGGCGGTCCCGTTCGACCGTTACGGTACAAGTAGCGGAGGGATGTGCCAGCGCAGCCCAGAAACCATGCGCCCCCGACCGCGGCAAAGCCCGCCGCGGCCGTCATCAAAAGCATGGGCACAGACCACGGGTGGCCGCCGGCCAGGTATGCCTTGCGGGGTAGCCCATGGCCGGCCGCCACCAGCAGCGCGGCCACCGTGAGCACCACCCCCAGCCCAAACAGGTGCACCTGAAGGCGACCTGCTTCCCGCTGCACAGGCACCCCGTGCTGCCCCAGGATCCGGAGGACTCCGCCCATGAAGGCCGTGGTGACGCCGCCTACCAGCATGGCGTGGTAGTGGGCGGTCACCTGGAGGGTGTTGCCCGCGCCCAGGGGCGCCAGAAGGCCGCCCAATAGATACAGGCCCACCGACCACCGCAGGGCAGCCCCTTCCAGTCCGGGCACCCGAAGGATCCTGGGGGCCAGCACCCGCAGGTGCAGCAGGGTGGGAAGGCTGAGGGCGAAGCCCATGGCGGCGTTGGCGGCCGCCCAGCGCGGGATCTCCTCCACCTGCGGCGCGAGGTAGAGCCAGAGCGGGGTCCACGACAGCCCCGCAGCCAAGGTGAAGGCCTGGCGGGCCAGGGGCCGGTCGGAGCCACCCAGGCCCGCCAGCTCATACCACGCGAGGGCCAGGGCGATGACGTACACGAACTGCAGCGCATGCCCCCCGGCCCACAAGGCCGCCTGCGGGGAAGCGGGTCCGGCGCGGGCGAGACCGACTGCCACCGCGGTGAGGGTGGCGCCGTATGCGATGGCCGCGCTCCGGGGCCCCCAGGGAGCTTGTGAGCGCAGGCACGGCCACAGGGCCAGGGCCACGCCTATGCCGAAGAGAATGTAGCCGCCTACGTAGAAGGGGGAGTCCACATACGGGAAGTAGTCCACCATCACCGGACGGCCGGGAAGGGCAAGCCCCGCCAGCATCCCCGCGGCGCCGAGGGCCGCAAGAGCCGGAGCTAAGGGTAAGGAGGGGACGTTGCTGCGGTGCAGGACCAGCGCCACGCTGCAGCTGAGCAGCCACACCTCCAAGGAGAATGTAACATGCCCCACCAGGAGCTTGTAGAAGCTCTCACGGGGTAGCGCGCCCGCAAGCAGGGGTAGCCGGGCGGCGGTGATCAGCAGCGCCAAAACCCCCGCCACCGCAGCTGCCGCCACGGCCAGCGTGAGCCAGACATGCGGCCCCGTGCGGCGCAAGGGCTCCACGTCTACACCATCCGCGGCGGTTTTCGACCCTCGACCCGCACTCGCTTAGCCGCCGATGGGCCAGGACCGGGACAGGTTCCAATAGTTGCCCAGGTACATCAATAAGAAGAAAGCCGCGAACACCAGACACAGCACGAGGGTGCCAGGTGTCGCTGGAACCTCCTGCCTCCCGTGGCCCGGGTTGCCGCCAGCCTTGGGGAGCGCGTACCGCTGCCGGAGCTCCTCCTCCGTCAGGCGCTGGCCGAACAGCACCGTGGCCACCACGAGCCCTACGAACAGCGCGCCGCCCAGAAGCGCCAAAAGCCCGCCCACTCCCGCCACGGACAGCCAGGTGTAGACCTCGCTCGGCCAGCTGAACGCCAGCGGCAGGCCCCGGAAGTTGAAGATGTCCGCGTGCTTGCGGGGTAGGCCGTAGCGGACCCCCAGCTGCAGGAAGGCCAGCGCCAGCAGCCCCATCCCGATCCCGAACAACCAGGGCTGCCAGCGGGCCCACCGCTCCCCCACCACCCGGCGGCGGAACACCAGGGGCAGCACATACCATGTAACGCCCATGAAGGCCAGGGTGGTGCCCGCCACCACCACCCCGTGGAAGTGCGCTGTGATGCCGGTGGTGTTGTGCCACTTCATGTTAAGTTGCTCGGTCCCCGCGATCACCCCCGTGGTCCCACCGAGGAAGCCGAACAGAGCCACGGAGAGGACCAAGCTGGAGAACGCGGGGTTCCCCCACGGCGCCCGCGCCAGCCACTCGAACAGGCCCCGGGTGTAGCCCCGCATCCGCTGTCCCACCTCTACGCTTCCGGGCACCGCGAAGGCGTGGATCATGCTGCCGAGGACCGCCAGGTGCATGAGGTAGCCGGTGTTCACCCACTTCCAGGCCACGGAGAGGGCCCCGCTGGGCTCGGTCTCGAGGTGGTGCGCGCTGCCCAGGTTGATGGCCACCAGATACAGCACGAAAGCAGCCCGCGAGATTTTCTCACTGGGCGTCCGCCCCCCCACGGTGAGGAGAGAGAGGAGGTACCAGGCCGCGACGGTGGCCGCCAGGTTGATCTGCTGGGACGGGTGTCCGAAACCCCAGTAGGCCAGCTTCCACAGGAAGGGGTCCAGCGCGGGGATCACGCCCACGGACCACAAAAAGGCCGGCACGAACACCAGCGCCCCCACCAGCAGGGTGGCCACCGCCAGCACCGCGGCGGTGAAAGCGCCGAACACCACCAAGGGCAGCGGCCCCTGGTGCGTCCGGTCCTTGTATGCCCTGTACACCGTAGCGAAGAACGTCCCCACCCCCACCAGCGCGCCCACCGCGAACAGGATGGTGCCCAAGTAGAAGTCCGGAGTGCCCCGTAAGGGCGGATAGGGCTGGAAGGACAGGTAGTTGCGGGGATTGGTGAGGATCGCCTGGTTCACTATGAGGGCTCCCAGGACCATGAGCCCGAAGGCGATCCAGCCCGCAGCGGGGCTCGCGGGCCGGGTGTTGAGCATGATGCTGCCCGCAAAGTGCAGCAGGGCGATCTCAAAGAAGATGATCCAGAAGATCAGCATGTTCCATGCGTGCAAGGCGATGAACTGGTAAAAGGTCGTGGGGGGAAAGGCTCCCATCCACCGGGTGAACAGCACCACGATGGCGGCGATCCCGCCCAGCAGCAGGGCCACCACCGCGGCCACCGCGTTGGCCTTCACCAGGTCCTCTGCGGCACGGTATACCCGGAACCCGGTCACAGGGCACGTGCGGGCTTCCGCCAGCTGCGCCATGGCTCACTCCTCCACCACGATCTTTCCGAGCATCATCTCGTGGCCCACACCGCAGAAGTCGTTACACGCCATGTGGTAGGTGCCCGGCTCTCGCGGGACGAAGCGCACCACCCACTCATACCCCGGGTATAGCTGAAGGTTCCACACGTGCGGCTGGGTGATGCTGAAGCCGTGTAGGTAGTCAATGCTAGCCACGTGGAGAATGTAGGGCTCGCCCGCCTTCAGCCGCAGGATGGGATAGAAGCGGAACCGCTGGGCCAATATATACACGTGCGAGCCCGGGGGAGGTGCCACTACGGGCTGCCCGGCCTCCTCGCCTACCTTGTATTGTTGGACGAACCGCTCCACCTCGGCCTGGTAGGCCTTGGGGTCCACGCGGTAGGCGCGGCCGGTGATGTTCTGCTGGCCAAAGGCGTGCCAGAGGAGCATCATCGTAGAAAAGAATACCACCGTCACCAGGGTGGCGATCACCACCCACACCCGCTCCAGGAGGCCGACACGCTCTTCCCACCAGGCGCCGGGTACCATGGCAGACCTCCTAACGGGCCGGGACGCTCAGGACATTCCACACGCCCCACAACAGGTACACGAGGAAGAAGATGAGGTTGCTCGCCACCAACCAGAACCAGATGTTGTCCACCACCCGGGACCACCAAGAGTTCTCCCTCATCATCGGCTCCCTCCTCTGACGGGCGAATGGAAAGAGTTCGCAAGGTCCAGATTTAGCGACACAAATCACACAAATTAAAGAGCGGCCCCCCGAGCCACCGTCCGAAAGGAGGCCTGCGGCTCGCTGGATCCTTTATAGCTGGACGATCCACTTCCCCTGCATGCCGAGCTGCCAGTGGCTTCCATCGTTCTCAAAACAGCCATCTCCCATTCGCCGACCTTGTCCGCCGGGACAGTGAAGATCAGCGTGACCGGCTCCTCCCCGGGCTCCAAGACGACCATAAAGCCATACGCTTCTTCCTCTTCTTCCATCAGCTCGTGGACGTCAACCGGTTTCCCACCCCGCTCCGCCCGCACCGTGATGCCTTCGAAGAAATCCCTGGGCGAAGCCGGCGGGCCGGCCTTCGTGGACGAGCAGGCTCCGGCCGATCATCAGCTCGTGGGGCTCCTGCCCCCGGTTGCTCAGGATCAGCCGGACCTCCTGGCCGGCCTTGACCCGGACCGAACTCGGATCGAACCGGTATTCGTCCATCGTGATGGTGATGGAGCCAGCGCTCGGCCCGCCGCGGGCGCATGCCCCCAGCAGCAGGCCCAGCCCGAGCCCAAGGATCCAAGCCCAGCCCATGCGAACCACGGCCCCTCCCCCGAGGGAAGTTCCTAAGAAGAAATATAACATTGAGAGTCCTAAGAAGAAATATAACATTGAGAGAGAATAAGGAGTTTGATCTGGAGCAAATTGCAAAAAGTGGGCTCGAAAAGTCAAAAAATAACGTGAAAAAATTAACAAATCTGTGGACAGAGAGACGGCCGCGGGCCTTTGGGTGCTGGACTTAGCAGGTCGTGGCGATCGCCACCCGTTGGGTCAGGGACCGCGTGGCTCACGCCTCACCGCCCTTGGGGCGGCCTCTCCCCCGCCCATCGACTCCCCACCCACCTTATCCGCAAATAGCCTCAGTCGGGCTCAGGCGGGTGGAGCCACACGGCCGGTAGAGCCCCCGCAGGTGGCGCCAGCGCCACCAGAGGCCCACCGGATAGCCGCACATCTTGGCGATGTCCCCCCACGCCCGGATCAGCGGGACCCAGAGCGCCATGCGGATCCGATCCGGCCACGGATAGCCTTGCCAGAGCCGGAACAGGCGACGATAGGGGGTCCGCAGATAGAGCCCGCCCCCCAGCAGATACCCGAAAGCGAACAGCGGGTGAACCCCCAGGGCGAGCGCGGCGAGGGCCGGGATCAGGCCCAGATAGGTGCTGTATCGGATCGCATGGCGCAGCCGCCACAGGTCCGCCTTCCCATCCCCCCGGGCATACCGGTAATACTGGAGGAAGAACGCCCGCATCGTCGGGCGGGGCCGGAAATAGACCACCGCTTCGGGGACGAACACAAAGGGGCCGAACCGCTCCCGCAGCGCGAAGTCGAAGATCAGGTCCTCGCAGTAATCCAGCCACTCCGGATAGCCGCCGACCGCTTCCCACGCCGCTTTGCGGAACGCCACCGAGCGGCTGGAGGGCCAGAAGCGATCCGGGCGGATGTCCCGAAGCTCCGGCAGCACGGCCGCCGCCATCGCCGCCTCGAAGGGCGTGCGCGGATCTGGGAGGAAGAACCCCGCCACCGCCACGGTCTCCGGCCGCTCCTCGAAGGGGCGGAGCAAGTGCGCCAGCCAGTCCGGATGCAGGCGCACCCCGGCGTCGGTCACGGCGATGATCTCCCCCCGGGCGGCGGCGATGGCCCGGTTGCGCCCCTGGGCGATGTTGGCGCCCGGGGCCTCGATCAACCGCAAGGGCAGCCGCCGCTCCGCCCGCAGGCGCTCAAGGGTCCCATCCGTGGACCCCCCATCGGCGATGACCACCTCATCGGGGGAGCGAGATTGGAGCGCCAGCGAGTCCAGCAGCTCCCCAATGGAGCCCACCTCGTTTTTGACCGTAGCGACCACCGACACCTGCAGCATCGAAAACCCCCGGGATGGGATGCGGGGCAGACTCCCCCCTCGCCCCACGGATACTTTACCGCTCCAGACGAACCGGGCCCAAACCCGGAGGCCAGCCTGAACCACCTTCCTGGATCCCCCGCCAGCCAAGTAGAACTTTGGTCCTACCCCCCACGGCGCAGCCCGCTTTCTTACGGAATCCTTACAATATGCCCCGCTCTGCCACGGTTTAATAGTTGGCAACCCTACTCAAGCATCCGACTACAGCAAAAAGGTCGGAAGGCTTTAACCGATGGAGGAACATATGAACAGAATGAAGGCAAGCGGATGGAAGGCCTTCCGGAACGGGATGGGGTTCCTGGGGTTGATCAGCCTGGGCCTTAGCGTATGGCTCCAAGGGGTGGCCCATCCGGCAATGGCGGGGGCCTCCGTTGAATTGAATGGCTATCAAATCACGTTCCTCGGGGTCATTGAGCATCCGGATCAGACCTCGACGTGGCAATATGAGGTCCGTCCAGTCTCCGCCTCTAAGGATCTCAGCCACTGGGTGCTGGCGCTCTGCATGGGCTCCCAGGTGCTCTCCAGCGCTCCGCCTGGTGAAGTGGGGCTGGACCCGACCACGGGGCTGTGGGGGATCAAATGGGATCAGCCATTGGGCACCACCGATGAGCCCCGTCTCTATGCCGTCACGCTGAACGGCTGGTTTGAGGTCGGGATCACCCAAGTGGCCGTGAAAGCCGGCCGGGATCCGGTGCAGGGGGAGATCGATGGCCCCTCCTGCACTCTCCGCACGCCGACCACGACTCCCACCCCCACGGCGCCTGTTCCCACCTCTACACCCACGCCGCTCGTGGAGCCGCCCACTCCCACTCCTACACCCCAGGCGGAGCCGCCCACCCCCACGCCGACGGCGACCCCCACGCCGCCCGTGGAGCCGCCCACTCCCACCCCCACGGCGCCAGCTCCCACCCCCACGCCGCCCGTGGAGCCACCCACTCCCACGCCACCGATGGAGCCACCCACTCCGACACCGACAACGATCGCTCATCCTCCGGTCCCCACTCCGACCCCGGTGGGGAACCCACCGCCGGCGGCCAGTCCTGCGCCGACCATCCCTCCGGCATCCGATCTCCTCCCCGTGACCGGCGTTGCCTCCAGGGGGTTGTCCGGATGGAGCCTGCTCTTCGCCCGCTTGAGCGGGCTCTTCCTGGGGCTGGCGCTGGCTGCCCATGTCGGGCTGACATGGCGCGCTCACAGCCAATGAAGGGAACCAGCGGGGCACGGATGGCCGTGCCGTCCGTGCCTCATCCCGTCGGGGGGAGCACAACGCTGATGGATCTGATCCAGATGGTCCGCCCGCGCCGATCGCAACCGCTACGTCCGTTCATGAGCTATGGGGGAGTCGTGCTCCTGCTCGGGTGGATCGGGGCGCTCTTCGCGATCCGCCCCACCCTGCCGATGGAGCCTCCGGTCGCATCCTCGAAGGCCGTCCCTCTGACCGAGGCCATCCCGCTGGCGAAGTCCTCGGGGCACACGCCGGCCCTGGAGCCCATGCGCTCCCAGAAGCCTCGCGGGCCCACCCCTACCCCTCTCCGGGGATGGATCCCCCAACGGATCGTCATCCCGGCGATCCGCCTGGATGCCCCCGTGGTTCCGGTGGGCTTTCAGGAGATCCGGATCGGAGATCAAACCGTCCGGGTGTGGGAGACTCCGAATTTCTTCGCGGCCGGATGGCACAGGACCTCGGCCCCGCTGGGGGTGCCGGGGAACACGGTGCTGAACGGCCATCACAACATCTACGGCGAAGTGTTCCGGGATTTGGTCCGCTTGAAGCCGGGGGATCGGGTCCTGGTCCACTCGGAGGGCCGAGCCTTCGCTTACGAAGTGCAGGAGAAACATCTTCTCCCCGAGCGCGGCCGCCCACTTCCGGAGCGGCTGGCCAACGCCCGCTGGATCCAACCCACGCCGGATGAGCGGCTGACGTTGATCACGTGCTGGCCCTACACCAGCAACACCCACCGGCTCATCGTGATCGCCCGACCGGTCTCTCTTCAGCCTGATGAGCGGAAACTTCAGGAATGAAGCGCATGGCGCTTGTGCGCCTTCAGGCTTCCCCCGCGGGGCCCGGAACCGCGAGGGACCGCAAGCCTTCCTGGATCGATTCCAGCACGCGTTTCCTCACCGCCCGGGCCGCCGTAC
>FWWL01005243.1_pt1 | contig 20486 bp, 18 predicted proteins | sample 2228331 | NCBI WGS metagenome assembly FWWL01 (sample SAMEA103939775, study PRJEB20133) | metagenome | reverse complement strand
CACACGCTCCTGACCAGACAGCAGGATGGCACGGGCGCGCGGGAAGCGCCGCGCGCTGATCTGAAGATGATTGGGCACCTAAAGTTGGTATTACATCGAAACGACATCGCCGCGCTTCTGCCCGGTGGCCGCGCAAGACAGGGCAGAACGAAACGCGGTCTGCAATCCATCAGCTTGACCGTTGTGGCGCGAACATCTCGCTTGCCTGCCCCTCCTCCGGTTGACCGGCCTGCCATCGCTCGCTACAATACTCGCAGCATCTGTGCAGCTCTCGTCAGAGAACGAACAAATCCATGCCTGATCTCCGCCTCCTTCTTTTGCGCAGCGCTGCCTTCCTGAGCATCGCCGGCGGCGCTGCGCTGGCCGCGCTGACGCAACGCCGTCCGCTCACCGCGCTGAATGGTCTCATCATGGCCGATGGCCTGAGCAGTCTCGCGCTCGCGCTGGCTGGATTGCTGGCGCTGACCGTCTCGGCGCGCTGGCAGCGACTCGGCCAACTGGCCGCGCTCTGGATCGGGCTGCTCTGCGGCCATCTGGGTGGGCTGGCGCTGGCAGTGTTGCTGTCACTTGCATTGAGCGAACGCTGGGCGGCGCGCGGCGGCGGACTGGCGCTGGCCGTCGGTTTTGGGCTGATTGGTGTCAGCGCAGGCGACTGGGCATTGACAACAGGCGGAGCAGGCCTGAACAGTCTCAGTTTTCTGCTCTTGCTCGTCGGCGCGGCCCTTGCGGCTGGCGCGCTTGATCTACCGCGACCCGATCCAGCGTCGTTCGATCCGCTGGCAGCGCTGATCGGCCTGGCCGCGCTATTGCGCCTGTTCAGTGTCGGCCCCTGGAATCTGGGCTGGCAATTCGCTGCCCTGCTCGTCGGCGCGACGTATGGCCTGAGCGCGGCCTGGCGGGCGGTCAACAGCGCCGCTGCCGATCAGACTGAAGAGTGGATCGCGCGCGCGCTGAGTGGGCTGGCGCTGGTCGGGATTGGCTGCGCAGCGCCGGCGGGCGTCGTCGCAGCCAGCCTGTTACTCATCCAGCTCACGCTGCGCCGGCTGGCCCAGCCTTGCGGCGGAATTGCCGCCTGGGCTGGCTGGATACTGTCAGGCGTCGTACCCGGCAGCCTCGGATTTGTGGCGCTCTGGGCAATCAGCGCGGCGGCAATGGCCGCCGGGATCGCTGCGCTGGCAATGACCGTCTGGGGAGCGGCCCTGCTGCTCATGCTGGCCGCCGGTCGCCAGATTCGTGGCCGTGGGCGCATCCGCAGCGGTATTGCAGCCGGCGTCAGTCTGGCGCTCGGCCTCGCAGCGCCCGCGCTGCTGCGCTGGTGGCTCAGACCGCTGAGCGACCATCTGCAGGGCGGTCTCACGCCCTATGGCGCGCTAGAGCCGTGGGGATGGGCCGGTCTGCTGGCGCTCAATGCCGGCGCTCAGCCGGTTGCCACTGCGCCCGGCCTGGCCTTGCTGGCGCTGATGCTCTTGCTTGGCGCACTGGCCTGGCTCATCGCGCGCTGGCGCGCGCTCCGCCTGAACGAGACTGGTGAACGCGGCCATGAGTGACCTGTTGGGCGCATTGGGGCAGGCCTGGCCGCGCATCGCGCTCTACCCCGGCGGGATCGCGGCCCTGATCGCTATGATCTTGCTGGCGCGGTTGCGCGGCGCGCGGCGGATCGCATGGCCCGACATCGCGACGCTCATCGATCTCCTGCCGCCGTTAAGCGTCATCTGTCTGTTGCCGCTCGCTCCGGCTGCGCCCTTCGCCTACGGTCTCGATCTGCCGGTTGCGCTGACCCTGCTGCTCTGGCCTGAACTACGACGGGCAGCCAGCGAACAGCGCGATCCGCGACCGTTGCTTGAGCAATGGAGCGCGCTCCTGCTGGCCGGCATTGCCCTGGCTAGCGCCGCGAACACGCTTCATCTGAGCGGGCTGCTGCGCTGGCCGGGTGATGCGGGGCAGCAGGTTGCGTTGCTGCTCAGCGCGCTGGCCTGGCTGGCAGCGAGCGCTGTTGCGCTCCCGTTACGATCTGACCTGCCAAATGCCGGGAGTGGTCTGGGCTTGCTGCTGATCGGGGCGTTGCCGCTCATTGGCGCGATCGGTGCGCTGCCCGGATTGAATGCTGCACCCGCGCCGCTGATCGTTGCCCTGGCGACACTGAGTGCCGGCATGTGGTGGTTGGGCATGAATCGCGCGCCGGTGCGGGCAACGCGCCTGTTGACAGCGGCAGCGCTAGGGGCGGTCGGCCTGAGCAGCATCAGCGCATATTGAACACCACACTGACCGGCAATTCTTGCATGACTGGTCGCTCAGGCTGCATCGACCGAACGATACCCGCCATTCCCGCCGGGGCGGAAGGTATCGCTTAAGTTGGTGATAATCGCGCGAGCCAGTTGCAGCTCAGATCGCAAGAGCATGCGCAGACTCTGCATGTCGCGATCCTCCCACTGCTCAAAGAGATCAACCATCGTCGAACTGACCAACTGCACTGCCTCTAGCTCGAGACGTTGACCAGCCGATTGATAGATCCGCCGCACCTCGACGGCAACCGGCTCGATCTCTTCGAGTTCATTTGGGAAGTGGCGCTCGAACGCCTGCTGCACGGCGCGCTGAAACATGCGCACCAGCTCGACATCGCTGCGATCACGGTGATTGAGCAATGTGACCGTGTAGGTCATGGTCAATTCCAGCGGATCAGCCGGCAGATCACGCCCTTCACTGATCAGTTGATGAACAGGCGACCAGGTGAAATTGATCTCAAGCCAGGGCGGCATATTGGCCAGCGTCATCGGCTCGGCATGCTCGGGAAAGAGTTCTACCTTACAGGTACGGTCATGGGTGGCTGGAATGACGGTCTCGACGAGGGCATGCTCGTGCAACCCGGCATGCAGCCAGGCATCTTCGAGCGCCATCACGAGATCGTCGTAGGTTACCATCAATTGCACTCCTCGAGGCGGTATCATGATCACCAAATTGTACTCCACTATATCGGTGATGGCAACCAGAGGCGCAACAGGCTCTCCGCTGCTTAGTACTGTACCATAAGAACGGCAATATTGCGCTATAATTCCGTAGAGAATAGTCTACTCTCGCTGCGCCCGGTTATGAAGCCATCCGACGTAACTGCACCGGATCAACCAGAATAATCTCATCGCCAGCGACCCGGATCAGATTGGCTTCGCGCATCTCGCCCAGCGCCTTGGTAACGGTCTCGCGATAGGCGCCGATCATCTCGGCCAGTTGCTGATGGGTATAGCGCACCAGCGTCGCCGGAGCTCCGCCATCAGCGGAATCGCCGGCCAGATCAAGCAAGAGCGCAGCCAGACGTTGGGGAACGCTCTTGAAGGCAATATCAGCCAGCCGCTGTTCCATCACTCGCAGGCGAGCCGCCATCAGCTCCATCAGCTCAATCGCGGCTGCCGGATAGCGTGAGAGAAACCGGCGCAGATCATCGCGATTGATCACTCCCACCACACAATCAGTCATCGCTTCGGCGCAGGTGTCGTGGCGCCCCTGGCCGATCAGTGCCATCTCGCCGAACAGGTTCGGTGGATTGATGATCAGCAGCGTCAACGCGCGACCTTCCGGCGACAGCTTATAGATACGCACCCGACCTTCGAGCAGAAAAAAGGCCTGCTCACCGGCTTCATTCGGCAGGTGAAAGATTGTTCCCGCTTCGTGCCGCTCTATCTCGATGTGAGTCGCAAGCTCTGATAGCTCTTCTGCGCTGAGATCGCGGAACAGGTTATCAAGTCCAGGAGACTGATTCATCAGCGTTATCCGTCAGCCACGAAGCGCGTGCCGCCGTCGCGCAATCCGGCCAGATTGGTGATGCGCACACTGGCTGCCCCGCGCGTCAATGCGGCCAGCGCCGAGCGCACCTTCGGGATCATCCCGCCACTGATCACGCCCGCAGCAATCTGCGCCTCAACCGCAGTCGGCCCCAGCGTCGGCGCAACCTCGCCCGCGATCAATACTCCCGGCACATTGCTGACGAACACCAGCTCGGCGCCGGTCAGCGCGCCCGCAATCGCCTCGGCCACCATATCGGCATTCACATTGTAGCTCAGGCCATCGGTCGCGCCAAGCCCAACCGGGGCGATGACCGGCAGCCAGCCCGCAGCAAGCATCTGTCGGATCGCCGCCGCGTCTACCATCGTCACCGCGCCAACCCTGCCCAGATCGCGGCCTCCCGGACGGTGTGGCTCGCAGCGCAGCAATCCCAGATCCAGCCCGCTCAACCCCAGCGCGCGAACGCCGACATTGACCAGCGCCGTCACGATGCGCTTGTTAATCGAGCCGCAGACGACCATCTGCATGATCGCCATCGCTTCCGGCGACGTGACGCGCAGGCCATCAACAAACTCCGTCTGCAAGCCAGCCTGCTCTAGCGCCGCGCTGATCTCTTTCCCTCCGCCATGCACCAGCACCACCGGATGGGCGATCGCGCGGATCGCATCGGTCAGACCGGCCAGAAACGTCGGATCGTCAAGCTCGTGACCACTCACTTTGATGACACTGATCGATGCCATGAGGTTTATCCGCATTCAGCTATCAGAGATTATCATGCAACGTCTCACCGGGTCGTGTCAATCAGGCATCAGCGCCAGATGAACGTCACGGCGATGCTCCTCCCAACATAGCGCTCTCGCCGGATGGCACAGGCAGCGCAGCGCTCTGTGTCAGCGCGCGCCGGCAGTGACCGACGCCTGCAAAGCCTGCAAGCGCCGCCGCAGATCAACGCCGCTCCGCGCATCGAGCACCTGCCGGTAATGCAGCGTGCTCCAGATCGGAATGAGCGGCATGCTCAAAGCGAGTCCAAACACCCAGGCTACCCCGCCAAGGCCGCGCACCAGCGGATGCTCCGGCCCCAGAAAGAAGCCGAAGGGCACGGGCAGCGCAACACCAACTGTTACCGTCACCACCAGCGCAATAACGCTGAAGAGCATGGCGGCGCAGACAAAAACGAGCACATTATACCCGAAGCGATCGATAATCAGTTCAAACGAGAACGCAAAGGCGCGCGACAGCGGAACTCGCTCGTCAAGCAACGGTTGCACGCAGTAGAGCGCCGCCAGCAAGCCGGCGCCGCAAATGACCAGCGAGAACAGGTAGACGCTGCCTATTCCGAGAAAAATGGCCGGCGCGAGCGCTTCCGAGATCGGGCCACCCGCGATCGTAAAGATCAACAGAAAACCAAGCATTGTGCAACCAAAGCCGATCGTCACCAGACCGCTCGTAGCAACCAGCATGCTCCATCCAAACACGAGCAGGCCGCTATAGATCAGGATAACGATCCCCCGACCGATGTTAGGCCAGCGAAAGATGACCTGGCGGAGTGACGGTTGCTGACCATCAAGCACGAGCCGGGTTGTCCGCGCTAGCGGTGGAATGATCAGCAACGGCGCAATCGCCAGACTCAGGATGGCCAGCGCGACCGCATCGACTTCGGCAAGCGGATCAGCATCATTGGTCTGGAATAAAAGATTGAAGATCAGCAGCAACACCGGCAGACTGAAGATGAAGGCCAGCGCAGTAAAGAGGTTGAAATGGCGGCGATAGAGCCGGACTCCTTCATCGAGCAGCGCAACCGCCTGCAACAACGCGCGACGCACAGCGTGCCTCCTAGCCTAAACGATCGGCCTCGTCAATCAATCGCAAGAGATCAGCTTCACTCAAATCCGGACGACGCAACTCGGTCAATACCCGCCGCAAGGCGACGCTGTCGATCGGGCGCATTCGGGCCAGCTCGGCCACGAACGTATCATCATCAAGCGCGAGCGAGAGGCCGTAAGGCTGCCCGAGTCGCCGCCGCAGCATCGCATGGTAGTGTTGGCCAGCGTAGGCATAGTGCCGCGCCCGGCGGAGCATGCCAGCCATGCTGTCGATGTATTCGGCGCTGCTGCGGCGAGCCGCTTCGCTGCGCAGCGGAAGTGGTCGGGCAAAACGGCGGCTGCCGACCACAAGGTAGAGACCGGTGATCGTCAGCGCGTAGATGATCGCCCATCCAAAGGGATGACGTACCAGCAACGAACGCAGGTTGGTTTCCAGTCTGAATCCGTGATGAAACTCATCGAATAAGATCCGCTTGCCGGGCGGCGCCCAGCGCAATAGATTGATTACCAGCGCCGCCGCCGCCGGCTGCCGCAATCCCTCGTTGGTGAAGGGGTAGAGACTGGAAACCGCTATCACGTGACCATCGCCGAACTGCCGACTGGCGATGATCGGCCTATCCGGCGCGCCGGCCAGCGGCGCCAGACCGACATCAGGCGTGGCTGGCGCTACGGCCACATTTGTCTTCACGGCCAGTTGGGTGACCGGCGGGCTGCCCAGCGCCGGATGCCGCCCATCTACCGTCTCAGCGAATGGCGCTCGCTCGAGTTGTAGCGCGAACGCTGCCAGCAGGGGAGTCACCTGACTTCGCGGACTGGCAATATCATCGACAACCACCAGCACGCCGCCGGCATTGACCCAGGCGCTGACTGCGTTCACCGCTGCCGGTTCGTAACGATCGCTGGGGCCAAGCACGAACAGCAAGCCGTCATTTGGCGTCAGCGTAAACGGTTGGTAGGCCAGCCGTTCGACCCGATTATATGTCCGGCTCAACCAGCGATAGAGCGCCAGTGTCCCTTCATCACGGCTGCTAAACGACGTGGCGCGCGCTCCCGGCGCGCTCTGGTCGCTTTGCTCAACCGCGTAGGTGATGGCGAAGCCAAGAACGGCAAAGATGATCACGATCAAGACGATTTCAAACCGCAGCTTCATGACGCTTTCCTGCCGGAGCGACTGCCGCGCGCAGCGCGGCCAGTTGCTGCTCGTAACGGGCAAATGACTCGGCATCGATCGGTTGCGCGCCGTACCAGACCGCATCAAACGTAGCCACGATTGGCGCCAGGTAGTCGCGCGCGGTCGAGCGCTGCGCCAGCCGGATCAGGTATTCGCGGTTGGTCAGCGAGGGGTCGTAGCGCAACACCCCCTGCTCATCGAGCCAGAGCAGCGCAGCCAGGTAGAGATAACGAACCGCACTGCGCCGATCACCGGCGCGCAAGGCCGCTTCGGCCAGCGACTGCGCGTCACTCGCCTTCACCGGATCGCCGGCAGTCGCTGGTTGTGCCACCGGCGACCGCAGGACCAGCCGCATGCCGCGCAACCAGAAGACAATCACCCCACCGACGATCACCAGCCCGATGACGAGGAGAATCTGCATCAGCGGCGTGATGACAAACGGCGCCGAAGGCGCGGACGGATCCGGAGCCTCTGGCAGGGGCGGATTTAAGCGTTCGAGCAGATCGGCGATCAGCGCAAACAACCAGTTGAAAAACCGGGCAGTCATGCTCGCGCCGGCATCGTTATGGAACGGCGGCTCGTTCCACACCGACTCCCACTGCTGCAAAGCTGGCGCTGGCGCGTCGCCATTGGCGAACATCAGCGCATCGATCATCGCTCCCAGCCTGAGCGATACCGCCGCCAGGTCAGGATTGGATTCGGCCAGCGCTTCACTCAACCACCGCTGATCAACCTGCGCAAGCTCGCCATCAGGCATGCGCACCAGGGTGATCGCTGTCAGCTCCGCAGCCAGGGTCTGGGCATCAAGCAGATCGCCCCGCTGTGTCGCAGCATACGTCGCCCGCAACAGACGCTCGTAATCGGCCAGCGGAACCGCTGTCGGCTGCGCCGAAGCCGCCGCAGGAACGATCAGCCAGATCGTCAACGCTAGCGCGATCCATCGCCGCCACTGCCTGTCGATACTCATATCAATCTCTCGTCCGATCTGCAAACCACCTGTGCGCCTGCCCACACACCTATTGTAACCGTTCAAATGTCCAACAGTTGCCACGAGGGAGCGTGAAAAGATTGCCTTCCTCACCGGATAGGCGGGTCAGCGAATAGTCGCACGCAGGCGATTGACAAAACCCGCTTATTTCATCCTTGACCGTCAGAAAACTTTACGCTATAGTAAAGACAAGAGTGTAACAAAGCCTGTGCAACAACTTTCGTGGGAGGATCGCCCATGGCCCCGCAACGTCGGGAAAAACTGAACGGCATCTGGATCTCTGATGTGGCAATCCGCCAACCCGTCTTCATCACGATGGTGATGCTGGCGGTGATCACCTTCGGTCTGCTTTCATTCCGCGCAACACCTGTCAACCTGCTGCCCGAAATCGATGTTCCGATTGTGGCCGTCAGTGTGAACTACCCTGGCGCCGGGCCAGAGAGTGTTGTCGATCAGGTGGTGCGTCCGATCGAGAACGCAGTCAACACGCTGTCTGGCCTTAAGCATATCACATCGCAGGCCAATGAAGGATTTGCGCTGATCATTCTTGAGTTCGAGGCCGGTAACCGGGCCGAGCAACTCGAAGAGGACGTGCGGCAGCGCGTGAACAGCATCTTGCCCCAATTGCCGCGCGATGTGCGTCAGCCGGTCTTCCAGCGCTTCGATCCAAACCAGTCGCCGATCATGCAGATTGCGGTGGCAGGCACTGCCGGTCAATCGCCGCTGGAATTGCGCACCCTGATTGAAGAAGAGATCGTGCCGCTGATCCAGCGCGCTCCCGGTGTCGGTTCGATTACCGTCAACGGCGGGCAGGAGCGCCAGATCAATGTCTGGCTTGATCTGGCTAAGTTGCAGAGCTACGGTCTGCTTCCAGCGCAAATCAGCCGGTCGTTGCAACAGGCTAATGCCAACCTCGGTCTCGGCAATATTGTCGAGAACAACACGGAAATCAGCCTGCGCGTGCCCTCATTGCTGCGCACTGTGGACGACATCGCTAACGTGCAGATCTCCGGCACACCCTACCGCGTGGGCGATGTGGCCGTGATCGAAGAGGGCGTGGCCGATGTGACCACCATTTCCCGCCTCAACGGCAGTGAGGCTATCATCCTCAATGTGCTCAAGCAATCGGGCGCCAACACCGTCACGGTCGCCGATAACGTTTATAAAGCGCTTGATCAGGCATTTGCCGCCTTCCCCAATCTGACCTACACCATCCCGCTCGACGCATCCGAAGCGGTGCGCTCATCGGTGCTCTCGTCGCTCGAAGAGTTGATCTTTGCTTCAATCGCGGCCTTTCTGGTCGTCTGGTTCTTCTTCGGCAACCTGCGCAGCACCATCATCACGATGGCCGGTCTGCCGGTGATCCTGATCGGCACGTTCATCTTTATGCCGATCTTCGGCTTAACAATCAACCTGGTTACATTGCTGGCGCTCTCGCTCTGCGTCGGTCTGGTGATCGATGACGCCATCGTCGTGCGTGAAAACATTTTCCGCCATCTCGAACGGGGCGAGAGTCCGCGGGTTGCTTCCTCACGCGGCACCTGGGAAGTGGGTCTGTCGGTCGTGGCGATGACCCTGACCATCGTTGCCGTCTTCGTGCCGGTGACGTTTGCTGAAGGTGTGGCCGGTATCGTCTTCAAGTCGTTCGGTCTGGTGGTCTCGATTGCGATTCTGCTGTCGCTGGTCGAAGCCTTCACTTTCGCCCCGATGATGTCGGCCAATCTTTTCCCGAATGTCAAGATCAAGCCGAAGCCGCATCACGGGAAGCATGAGCCGATCGTTGAAGTGCCGATCTCCGATGAGGTGAGCGAGCGTGACATCGGTCTGTTGCAAGAAGCGAATGAAGATCCAGGCCGAATGGGTCGTCTATACGGCAATCTGCTGGCCTGGACGCTGGCCAGTCTGCGTAACCGCCTGATCGTGGTCGGCGTGGCGATCGGCGTGCTGTTGCTGAGCGTCTGGGTCGCTAGCGGGTTGAAGCTGACATTCTTCCCCGAACAGGATCCGCACGAGTTCATCATGCGCTTCGAGGCTGCGCCGGGCACAACGCTTGCTGAAACCGATCGGCTGGCTCGCCAGGCCGAGCAGATCCTGCTCAGCGATCCGGCGGTCGAGAATGTGATCAGTCGGGTGGGTTTTGCCGGTTTCCCAGAGCGAGCCGAATTTGCCGTAACCCTGGTCGGACGCACGCCAACGCTGCCTACGCAGGAACGCCTGCGCGCGCAGCTCGATTTCTTGCCCCGTCTGAGCTTCTCGGTGCCCAGCTTCCAGCCCTCAAGCGCCGGCGTTGAAGGGCGTGAGTTGCAGGTCAGCCTGCAAACGACCCGTCCGGCGACTGATCTCGCGCCGCTGGTTGAGGCAATCAAGCAGGAAATGGCTGCCGTGCCAGGATTGGTTGACATTGACAGCAATTTGCAGGTTGGCAAGCCAGAATTGCGCCTGCGCGCCGATCCCGCCCGCATCGGTGAACTCGGTATCACCAATGAAGACATTGCCACTTCGGTGCGCGCGCTGATTAACGGCGATCGGGCCACCGTGCTGCGCAACAATGGCAGCGATGTTGACATCGTCGTGCGGCTGGCGCCCCAGGATCGGGCTGGCCTCGAGACACTCGGCGCGATCAGCATTCCCACCCGCGCCGGTGTGGTGCCGCTGAGTTCGTTGGGCACGATCGAACTTGCGTCGAGTCAGCTCTCGATTCGTCGTTACGACCGTCTGAATCAGGTGCTGATCGGCGCGAATCTCGAAGGAGTGAACCTGAGCGAGGCCCAGGCCGCCCTCCAGGCCCGGCTTGACGCGCTGAACATCCCGCCCGAAATTGTGGTGAGCTATGTCGGTACCTTTGCTCAGACACAGGAAGGTTTCTCGTCGCTCTTTCTGGCGATGGGTCTCTCGGTGCTGTTCGTCTATATGGTGCTGGCATCACAGTTCGGCAGCTTTACGCAGCCACTGGTGATCATGATGGCGATGCCGTTCAGTTTCATCGGCGCGTTCCTGGCCCTCCGCATTGTTGGCATTGATCTCGATATTACCGGCATGATCGGTCTGATCATGCTGCTCGGTCTGGTGGTGAAGAACTCGATCCTGCTGGTTGACTTCACCAACCGTCTGCGCGAACTGGGCCTCGACAAACACTCCGCCTTAAAACTGGCTGGCGCGATCCGGTTACGCCCTATTTTGATGACAGCTCTCTCGCTGGTCGCCGGCGCGATGCCCACCGCGCTGGGGCTGCACCTGCTGGCCACCGGCGAAGGCAACGAGTTCCGCAAAGGATTGGCTTGGGTGCTCATTGGCGGTATGCTGACATCCACCCTGTTGACCCTGTTGGTGGTGCCTACGGTCTACAGTCTGATGGATGCAGCAGTCACCTGGCTGAAGCAACGCTTCAGCGGCGCGCAGGCCCACGAAGGGTTTGAGCTGCCGGCGCCCGGCCCCGGCGTCTCCATGCCGTCAGCGCCGGCCAGCGCCGCCACAACATCAGCGACCTTACCGCCCAATGCGCCAGTGCCGCCGACAACGGCCAGCGGTTCATCAGCAGATTAACAGTGACACAAGGAGTGCGACGATCCTATGCGACGGTTCATTGTCTCAGTTCTGTGCGGTGGCGCGCTGCTCGCAGTCACTGCCTGCGCCGCTCCCGCGCCGGCAGCGACGCCTGCGCCAACGGCAGCGGCAGAAACTCGACCCACGGCGGCCTTGCCGACCACTGCGCCGGTCACCACCATTGAATTGGCTGGCGCGCCGACGATCAGCCTTGGCGTGACGGCCAGCGGCGAGGTGGTTGCCCGCAGCAGCGCCAACCTCAGCTTCCGGGTGCCCGGCGTGGTGGCTGAAGTGCTGGTAAAGGAAGGCGATGCCGTCAATGCCGGCGACCCGCTGGTTGCGCTCGATGCGCGCGAACTGGAATTGCAGGTTGCCCAGGCTGAAGCCAGTCTGGCGCAGGCGCGCGCAAACTACGAACGACTGATTGAAGGGGCGACGCCCGAGGAAATTGCCGCCGTGCGCGCTCAGGTCGCCCAGGCTCAGGCCGCTCTGCGCCAGGCGCGCGGCAGCGTGACCGACGCTGACATCGCCGCCGCCGAAGCCGCGCTGGCGCAGGCAATCGCGCGCCGCAACGATCTGCTCGATGGCCCCAATGATGCCGACCTGACCGCCGCTCGCTCGGCGGTGGAGCAGGCTGAGGCCAACCTCAACATCCAGCGCACCAATCTCTCGGCGGCGAAGACCAATGCCGAACTGCAACTGACGCTGGCGGCCAACGCTCTGCGCGATGCGCAGCAGGCATATTCCGACCTGTACTGGCAGAATCGCGAGCGCGAGCAGCAACTGGCGAAGTTCGGTCTTGAGCTGCCGAAAGAGGCGCTCGACGCCGAAGAGCAACTGCTGCGCGCCGTGGAATCGGCGGAAGCGCGTTTCAAGCAGGCGCAACTGGCTTACGAACAGGCGCGCCAGAACGAGATCGATGGGATTGCCGCCGCCGAGGCGCAGCTCCGTTCGGCGCGCAGCAACCTGCAACGCCTGCTCGATGGGCCAACCGCTGATCTGATCGCTGCTGCTGACGCGGCAGTCGCTCAGGCGCAGGCCACCCTCGACCGCTTGCGCGGCGATCAGCGGGCCGGCGCGCTGGCTGCCGCTCAGGCAGGTGTCGCCGCCGCTCAGGCGAATCTGGAACGCATCACCGCCCCGCCTACACCGCAGAATCTGGCGGCGGCAGAAGCGGCGGTCAAGATCGCCGAGGCCGCACTGGCAGCAGCCAGACTCAATCTTGAAAAGGCAGTCTTGCGCGCGCCTTTCAGCGGCATTGTTGCCGGCATCAATGTCGATCCAGGCGATCTGGCCGGCACTGGCGCGCTGCCGGCTGTGCAGCTTGTCGATACGAGTGAACTGTCTGTCGAAGCCGCCATCAGCGATACCGACGTGGCTCGGGTGCAGGAAGGCCAGCGGGTGGAAGTGCGGATCGATGCCCTCCCTGGGAAAGTCTACGCCGGCACGGTTGACTTCATCGCACCGGTGGCGAACGTGGTTGGCAACGTGCGCACCTTTACCGTGCGCGTGAAGCTCGATGAACAGGATGGTCTGCGCGCCGGGATGAGCGTGCGCATCACCATTCAGACCAACAATTGAGCGCAGTGAGCGCATGACCGCAGCGACGGTGCGCGCTACCGTCCTGCGGTCTTCTCTTCGGCGCTCGATTGTGGTATAGTTTCGGCTAACAACAAGCGTGTTGGCCGGTTGAGACAATCGTATGAGCACGACGCTCCGCGAACGACGACGTCAGATGTTGCGCGATGAGATTCTCGCCGCAACCCAACAACTCCTTGCCGAACGCGGGTTTGCTGCGCTGGCAATGGACGATCTGGCGGCGCGGGTCGGCATCTCGAAACCGACCCTCTATAATCAATTCCCTACCCGCGAGGATCTGCTCGCTGCCATGATCGCGCGACTGATCCGCGATCTGTTCACCGCTGCCGCAATTGGAGAACCGACCGATCGCTCGCCGCTCGACCAGCTCTGTGACCTGCTGCGCGCAAGCGTGTTGTTTCAGATTGAGAATCGGGCCGCTGCGTTCCAGCTCTGGTTGCCGGAAGTGGCCGACCTGTTAGAGAAGCATCCGCAGTCGCGCAACGAGTTGTTGCAGGCGCAGGCTAGAGTGTGGAAACTGGCTGAAGCCGCAATCGCCAACGGCGAGGTGGATCCCGATCTGAACCCGGTGGTTGTAATTCGCACCTTCTCGGCAATGCTCTGTTTTCCCTTCGCTGGCGGGCGCAATCTGCCGCCAACGACTGACCCGGAAGCTACCGCTAACCTGGTCGTGCGGATCTTCCGCCAGGGCTTGCAGACGCCAGCGCAGCAGTATGAGTGACACACCGATCTGGGATGATGCCCCGTGGTCAGAGCCGCCCGCGCTTACCGCATCGATCGCGACCGATGTCTGTGTCATTGGGTTGGGCGGCTCTGGCCTGAGTTGCATCCACGAACTGCTGGCGCTGGGAGTGCATGTTGTCGGAATCGATGCGGCCACAGTCGGCGGCGGCGCAGCCGGGCGCAATGGCGGATTTTTGCTCGCCGGGCTGGCCGCTTTCTACCATGAGGCGACGCGCGCCCTGGGCCGCGAACGCGCTGCCGCCATCTACCGCCTCACTATCGCTGAAATTGACCGCATGGCCCATCAGATGCCGACGATTGTTCGCCTGACCGGTTCGCTGCGCATCGCCGATTCGGCGGCAGAAGCTGCCGATTGCGCGGCACAGATGCAGGCTATGCAGGCTGATCACCTGCCTGTCGAACCCTACTGCGGCCCAGAGGGAGAGGGACTATTGCTGCCTACCGATGGCGTGTTCCAGCCATTGCAGCGTTGTCGCTGGCTGGCAGAGCAAGCGTTGCGCGGCGGCGCGTTGCTGTTTACCCACACGCCAGCGCTGCGCATTGAAGGCACGGTCACGCAATGTCCACAGGGAAGCATCTATGCGCGCAGGGTGATCATCGCGGTTGATGGCGGTCTCGAACGCATTGCCCCTGAATTGCGTGGCACAGTGCGGAGCACTCGCCTGCAAATGCTGGCGACGGCTCCTGATCGATCCTGCGCCTTCCCGCGCCCGGTTTACACTCGCTGGGGCTACGACTACTGGCAACAGTTGCCCGACGGGCGGATCGCGCTCGGCGGTTGCCGGGATCGGTTCGCCGCTGCTGAATGGGAGGCGCCGCCCGAACCATCGACGCCGGTGCAGCAGGCGCTCGAAATGATCCTGCGCGAGCGGATCGGCAGCAACGCACCGGTCGAACGCCGCTGGGCGGCGCAGGTTGCCTACCGGTGTGATGGCAGCCTGCTGCCCATCGCCCGTCAGATTCGCCCACGGGTCTGGGCAATCGGGGCTTACAATGGCACCGGCAACGCGCTCGGCGCGCTCTGTGGCCGAGCGGCAGCGCGCGCAGCCGTCATCGGTGATCAGACGCTCCTGACGCTGCTGGCAGGGTAGCGAACGTAGTCAAGGAATGTGTTTCCCATCAGTCGCCGGTCGAAGATTACGCAGGTCAGGTTTGGAAGGTGGATGGGCGCTCAATCAGGGTACGGCTGTCCGGATTCGTGTCCTTGCCCGGGCGCCTCAACGCCCGCCGCAATCCCCCACAAGAATGCGTGCCATGCCGCTTCACCGGTTCCTTGCGCCTGAGCAGGGGATGGCCACGCTGTGACCATCCATGACCAACGTGAGATCGATCGTCACGTATTGGACAGCCGCGCAAACCCTGTTCCACCCCGAACGATCCGGTGCGTGCGGGAAGGCGAGCGGTTGCATGAACATCGCTGATAATCGACCTCCGGTGGCTGCGCTCGGGCGATCACGCGCCCGAAGCTGTTGTCGGGCCTGATCCCCAACATTCCGGTGAACCAGCAAAGTTGTGACAATTCTCACAACTTTGCTGAACCGTTATGACCCTTTCAGGTATTAAGTGACGCATTTCACAACTTAAATACCCCTAAAAAGCCGAGGTTTCAGAGGTTGACAGGAAAACAGAATCACGCTATAACTCTTACTGTGTGAGGAACGTGAGGTGTATCACAAATGGAGCGGACGCTATCGCGCAAACCTGACGGATCCGGCCCAGGCGCTATGCTGAAGACGCCACAGACTGGCGACCTGCGGTAACCACACCCATTCCGACGAAGCAGTCGTATCGTTCACAGAGCCAGGAGCGCTCTCGATGAGTGGCATCACTCGTGATGTCGTATTGCGGTTTTTGTCGTCATTATTGTTCGCAATGAAAGAAGGTCTCGCGCCATGAATCTGCTCGGCATGCCCATTCTGTCACTGTTGCTCTGGTTGCCAGCACTCGGTGCTCTGGTCATCCTGCTCCAACCGCGCGGACTGCCCGGCCTGTATCGCTGGACGGCGTTGAGCGTGACGCTGATCACACTCGCGCTCGCCAGCGTTGTGATCGGCCTGTACTACACCGGCCCTTACGGCCCGGTCTCCGGCACAGTCATCGGCCCGCCGCTGCAATTTGTTGACTCAATGGTATGGTTGCCGGCATTCGGCGCCAGCTATCTGATCGGCGTTGATGGCATCAATCTCTGGCTGATCGGTCTCACCGCATTCCTCGCGCCCTTTGCCATCGTTGCGACCTGGCGGCGACACACGCCCAGCCTGCGCCTGTTGCTGGCGCTCTTGTTGCTGGCAGAGACGGCATTTCTTGGCGTCTTTCTCGCCCAAGATATGCTTCTCTTCTACGTCTTCTACGAACTGGCGCTGATCCCAATCGTGTTCCTGGTCGGGATGTGGGGAAGCCACGGGCGAGCGCAGGCTGCGTTGAAGCTGTTCCTCTACACGTTTGGCGGCTCGCTGCTCATGCTGTTCGCGATCATCGGGCTTCACATTCTCCATCGCAATGCGATCGCGGCTGTTGAACCCGGCTTCACGGGCACCTTCGCCCTCAACCAGATCGTCGCCGATCTGCGCTCGGGTCTGTTCACGCTCGATCCGTTCATCGCGCGGGTTCTGTTCGGCGCCTTCTTCATCGCGTTTGCGATCAAGCTGGCACTGTGGCCGTTCCACACCTGGTTACCCGATGCTTACAGCGTTGCGCCCACCCCGGTAGCAGTGGTATTGGCCGGTTTGATGGCCAAATTCGGGGTCTACGGTTTGATCCGCTTCAATCTGACCCTGTTCCCTGATGTGGCCTCCTGGGCTGCGCCCGTCATTGCGGTGCTCGCCGTGATTGGCATCGTCTACGGCGCGCTGATCGCCTTCACTCAACGCGATATGCAGCGCATGATCGCGTATGCCTCGATCAGCCACATGAACTTTATCGCGCTCGGCGTGATGGCGCTGAATACGATGGGCATTAACGGCGCATTGCTTCAGATGGTGGCCCACGGTGTGATCATCGCTGCGTTGCTGCTGATCGTGGCCGTGATCGAAGAGCGCCGCGAGAGCCGCGATCTCGGCTCGTTTGGCGGCCTCTGGGGTGTGATGCCTGTATACGCCGGTTTGACTCTGTTGACCCTGCTGGCAATGGCCGGTCTGCCCGGCCTGAGCGGGTTTGTCGGCGAATTCACTATGTTGCAAGGGATCATGACCTCGCCGCTGCTCGGCTGGCCGTATGCGACCGGCGCACTTATCGGGATCATTCTGGCCGCAGTGTATGCGCTGCGTCTCTTCCGGCTCGGTTTCATGGGTGAAGCGCGCAATACTGCCAACCTCGATCTGCCCGATCTGCGTCGCCGCGAAGTCGTGACCCTGGGAGTGCTGGCTGCAGCGATGATCCTGCTGGGTCTCTTCCCCAATCTGGTCTTGAGCGGCATGAGCGGCTCGGTGCAGGGATTGGTCGATGCACTCACCCCGGCAGTGCAGGCCGCAGCGCAGTTGAACCGCTGGTAGCAACATCTGAATACGTTGCGTGACGGGGCAACGACGCGCGTTGCCCCGTTTGTGTATTGTCTGCTGCATGCAACCACCGTAAGGGCATTTTCGGAATTAGAGCGTCAGGAGCCAACCGAAAGAGGTATGAGGGTCGATTTGATTGAAAAAATCTGGTACAATACGTATAGCTATTGCACAGATTTTGCAAAGCATCCTCTGAAAGGAAGAGTGGCATGTCCATATATCAGTTCACTGCCCAGCGGATCGATGGCACACCGCAATCGCTGGCCGACTTTCGCGGTCAGGTCGTGCTGATCGTGAATGTCGCCAGCATGTGCGGTCTTTCGCCGCAATACGCGGGGCTTGAGCGCCTCTATCGCGCGTATCGCGATCAGGGTTTTGCCGTGCTCGGCTTTCCGAGCAATCAATTCATGCAGGAACCAGGCAGCAATGAGTCAATCGCCGCGTTTTGCGAGCGGAACTATCAGGTAACGTTTCCCCTTTTTGCCAAAGTCGATGTGAATGGACCAAACGAGCACCCGCTCTTCACCTACCTGAAGACACAGCAGCCAGGATTGTTTGGCAGCACGGCGATCAAGTGGAACTTCACCAAGTTTTTGGTTGATCGCAACGGCAAGCCGCGTCGTCGCTATGCGCCAACTGATCTGCCCTCACTTATCGAAGACGACATTGTCGCTCTGCTCCGGCAGCAGCCGGCGCCGCTGCAAAGCCAGTAGTCAGCCTGCTCGATCGTCGTTGAAGCCTGTTTTTCCGCCGCGTCCTGGCGTTGCCAGGACGCGGTTTTTCTGTTGATGCCAGCTTTAGATGGATAGTCACATCTTGGGCAGACACGCAACCCCTGCTCCACCCCGAACGATCCGGTGCGGACGTCAATGACCCAGAGCTACAGCCTGCGGGCTTGTCCCTGGCGCTGCTAGCCCAGCGGCGACTGGCATCCGCGACGGATGGCCGACGAACAACAACCCGCTGACACGCGCGCCCGCCAGCGCAATGGCATGCCCGCCGAACACGACCTTGCACCTTTTCCCCAGCCGAGAGTTCCCGACGGGAACCGGCACGATTCCGTTCGGCAACGGGCGCGGAAATTGATACCAGGGCTTCCCAACGTTCGCCGAAGGTCACAGATCGGATCGTCACGCCAACCCCGCTCCGCCCTGAGCGATCTCAGGTGCGGGAATCGTGTCCCCGCTGCGCGAAACTGCCAGCGTTACGCGCTCATAGTCGCTTTGCCTCTGGAATAGTCGCCGTGGTATTATTTCAACTTATATGCGGCTACCTGCGCCGCTCGGTCACACCAGAATCAGGCGCAGCAACCTGCTATTATGAACGGTTTATGGAAGCCATCCGCGGGGTCGGCGCGATCGTGTATCGGATCGGACACGATCAGCAAATTGAAATCCTGTTGATCCGGAAACGCAAAGGTTTCTGGTCATTGCCGAAAGGCAAATTGAAAGCCGCCGAGTCGCCGCTGGCGGCGATTGTCCGTGAGGTGCGCGAGGAGACTCACGTCACCGCTGAGGTCGTTGACATCATTGGCAGCATTGACTACGTCATCAATGGCCCGCGTGGCGAACAACGCAAGATCGTTGATTACTATCTGTTGCATGCGCGCAAAGGACGGGTGAAGCCGACAGGCGGCAAAGAACAGATTGTCGAGGCAGGCTGGTTCACGCTCGATGAAGCACTGGAACGAATCCAGCGCCCGCGATTGCGCGCAATCGTGCGCGCGGCGCAGACACTCCTCAGTTTATAATTTGCACGAACAATGTCAAACCTCTTCATAGCACATGCACAAGCCTGAGCGAAGACATGGGTGCTATAATGCAACCAGACACTGAGGAAAAGGTATTGTGTTATGGATGAGACTGCTGCCAATCAACTCGCCCAATATGTGGCCGATCATCGCCAGACGATCAGTGATCGGGTGGCCGGTCGGCTATTGCGGGCGTTTCCAGAATTGATGCAGACCCTGCGCCTCGAAGAGAATTACCAGCCAGTTGAACGCATGGCAGAAGTTGCAGTGCGTCCATTGAGTGATCTGGTGCGCGCCATGCTGCTCTTTGCCGCCCCCGACCTTGCCGAGACCGAGCTGCGCTGGGCGCGCGGCGTGTTGCCGCGTTGGGGGGTTTCCTTCGAGCATACGACAGCAATGATAAGCTGGTATTTCGAGGAGCTGAGTCGGCTGCCGCTAACGCCATCCGAACGGGCGGTAGCGGCAGAACTTGAACAGTATTTGCTCAATCTGATGCGCCGGCTCTACCGTTCGCCCGATCAGGCAGTGCTGGCATAGGAAGAAGAGATTGCGTTGGGCTGTGCCTTGCGTTTGCGAATTGTTCCGAAAGGGACAATGAGCATGCAACTATAAAAAATCAACCTCCCTCGATGAGAGAGGTTGATTTTATTCGCTCTGAGACTTACACCTTAATTCGTGATCAGTTTGCCCTGCATCAACGGGTAGTGCCCTGGCACCGTGCAGATGAAGAGATAGGTTCCGGCAGCCGGCGCTGTAAAGGTGACTTCGACCGTCTCGCCACCGTTGGCCAGCGGCGACTCAGCAATGATGTTGCTCTTGTCAGCCGGCAGGTAGTTCGCTGCAGCGCCAGCAGACAGGCCAGCATTGGCAATCGCCGCAGCTTCTGCATCGCCGCCTTTGATCAGAATCCAGTTGTGCTGCTGTACCGCCGAGTTGTTCTTGAAGCGCAGCGTAACTTGCTGACCCGCTGCTACCCGCAGCTCGGTCTTATCAAACGCCAGCTCTTCACCCTTCGAGCCGATCTCAATTGTCACGGGACCGCTGCTCGCTGTGCCGCCTCCCGCCGATCCGCCGCTGCTGCCACCGCCACACGCGGCCAGCGCCATCGCGGCCAGCATAGCCACAACCAGTGCTCGGAACAGGTTCTTCATAGAATCTTCCTTCCTTGTGCGATCTGTCACAAAAACGTATCGCTACATTTATACCACTATCCGGGTTGTTGTCAAGTCGCTCGGATCAGGAGATGAGCGCGACTCGGGAGCTGATTCTTCACTCCCGCTCGCGCCGACGCTTCGACCGATCGCTCTGACGTGGTGAGGAAGGATTGTCACGCGAGGTTGATGATCGCGTTGAAGATCGATCACGAGCATTCCCCGCCCGATCACTGCTTCGCCGCTCGCCGCGTGGCGTGGTGCTGCGGGGGCGCTCACCCCACTCGCCCCGCTCGCCGCGTGGCGTGGTGCTGCGGGGGCGCTCACCCCACTCGCCCCGCTCGCCGCGTGGCGCACTGCTGCGAGGCCGCTCGGCCCACTCGCCCCGCTCGCCGCGTGGCGCACTGCTGCGAGGCCGTTCGGCCCACTCGCCCCGCTCGCCGCGT
>FWWL01005241.1_pt1 | contig 20489 bp, 20 predicted proteins | sample 2228331 | NCBI WGS metagenome assembly FWWL01 (sample SAMEA103939775, study PRJEB20133) | metagenome | reverse complement strand
GGACACAAGGCGAGGCTAATACACGGAGGTATTCGCCTCGCCGGCTACACCACAAGCAAGCGAAAACCAAACTCCCCCAGCTCACACTGTAATAGACCAGAGAAATGTGTAGAAACCGTCGGGGCGGCGGCAGCGGGGGTTCTCAAAGGGGGCGGCAGCCCCCTCCAGCCCGCGCGGCAGCGCAAAAACTTGCTTTTTTTTGTACTCAATTCTACAATAATACCATCTCTCATCACAAGGAGGAAACTATGAAAAAAAGCCTTTTTATTGTCGGGATGATGGCGAGTGTTCTTGTTTTTGCGCAACAAGAGGAAATATTCCAAAGTCCCTCCATGAACCAAAACGTAGCTAATACAGGGGATTCCTCGTTTGAGGTAGCTATTGGTATGGGAATTCCCTGGGATCTGGGGTTGAGTTTTCGTTCCAAAATGACGTATAGCTATGCGATAGATAGGGCACTTGCGCTGCGATGTGGAGTTGATTATTCGTATGCCAGTCATCAGGAGACGTTGAGCAATACAAGCTCGGGAGGCGTTTCCACATCGGTGCTTGAAAGTGATGTTCAGGCACATCTTATAAAACTTGTTGGTGGTATACGTATTCATTGGCCATGGATCGTCTGGGAACCGGTGCATTTTTTTACGGATCTGGATATCGGGTATTCGTTGTTGTGGACGTATTATGCCAGACTGAGTGATCGCAATCTCTATTTTTATGCTGGTGACTTCTTGAGTTTTCAGCTTATGCCTGGAGCGATTATTCCCCTTGGTGAACGCTCGCAGGCTATGGTAGGTGTGTCTTTTGATATTGCCAGTGTCTCTCGTTCTACCCCCCTGGGAGAATATCTTGTCAAAGAAAAGATCAATGTTTCGGGTATTGGGCTTCTCCTTGGTATAGGATTTCGCTGGTAAGGAGGAAACATGCAGACAAAAGCACCTCTTCCCACGATAGTGGTGGGGATTCTCCTCATTGGTATTGGGCTTGCTTTTTTGCTGGAAATGTTTATCCCGGGTTTAAGAGCGGTTTCTTTGTGGCCGCTTTTTCTGCTCATTCCTGTAGTGGCGATGATCTCAGAGGTGAGAAGTCGCAAGGATCTCGCTGACAAAATCTTCTGGATGACCTATCTTGTGTACCTGGTGGTATTTTTTATCTTTTTGAATGTTCGGGGATGGGAGGAGATGGCTTCTTTCTGGCCACATTTTATTCTGGCGGCTTCGGTGGCGTTTCTTGCTGAGTTTGTGGTGAGTCTTGAAATTTCCAAACTCTGGGAGATGGTGACGGCTGCGCTTATCGCCGCTTACTTTCTTGTGCCGGGGCTGTCGTTTCGGGTTTTGGCAGGGCTACTTCTTATTTTCTGGGGGTTGTGGATCCTGGTGAGGATATTTTTCCTCTCAAAGAAGAAAACAGACTAACGGAGGATAGAAGCGTTTATGGTTGCTGGATTGTTGGGTATACTTATTTTGATAACTGGTCTGGCTTGTCTTGTGAAGGGTGGAGACTGGCTGGTGGATGGGAGTATTTCCATCGCCAAGCATTTTAATGTCCCTGAGATTGTTATTGGACTCACGCTGGTAGCGTTCGGGACATCGGCGCCAGAACTTCTGGTCAATATCTTTGCTGCCATTGAAGGCAAGGGGGATATTGCCATCGGTAACATCGTGGGGTCTAACATTGCCAATATTGGGCTTATCTTGGGAGTATCGCTTCTTTTTCGGGGACTCGTGATCAAAAAAACGACGACGGCTTATGAGGTTCCCCTGGTGATTCTCTCGGCGCTGATGGTTGTTTTTCTTACCTCGGATAGCTGGCTTGATGGACACACTCTGGTGGAGATTAGCCGAAGTGAGGGGGTCGCCCTTCTTCTATTTTTTGTCATTTTTATGATGTACAATGGATTCTTAGTAAAACATGAGGGTTTTGAAGCCGAAGAAGAGGTCAAAGTGGTTTCTCTTCCATGGGCTGTTGTATTCTTCGTGCTTGGGCTTGGGCTTCTTGTTCTGGGAGGGAGACTTACGGTGTCGGGAGCCATTTCTACAGCACGGGCTATAGGTATTCCTGAGCGTCTCATTGCCTTGACTATTGTGGCTGTGGGGACAAGTCTGCCAGAAATGGCTGCATCTATCGCTGCTGCACGAAAAAAATCTTCGGATATAGCTGTGGGGAATGTGGTGGGGAGCAACCTCTTTAATGTGTTTTTTATTCTGGGTATTTCGGCGTTGATCCGACCACTTGCTGTGTCTTCGGGTATCCAAAGGGATATTGTGGTTAATCTTGTTTTTTCGTTTGTGCTATGGGTAGTGATGCTGGTAGGCAATGGTAAAATCTCCAAAAAGAGTGGTTATCTTTTGCTGGGTATGTATGCTTTGTATATCCTTCAACTGGGGTTTTTCCAATGATGTGGGTTGCAGCTGTTTTACTTGGTGTGTTTGCGGGAGTAATGAGTGGGCTCTTAGGAATAGGTGGCGCGATTTTTATCATTCCGGGGTTGGTGTATATTTTAGGCTTTGATCAAAAACTTGCCCAGGGGACGACTCTCATGCTTATGCTTCCACCAATAGGTATTTTGGCATTTTTAGAATACTATCGCAAAGGATTGGTAAATCTTCCTGTCGGTATCGTAATAGCTTGTTGTTTTGTGGTAGGAGCCTTTTTTGGGGCAAAAATTGCCATAGGGATGGATACGGTTCTTTTGAAGCGATTTTTTGCCGTGTTTCTTGTTTTTGTTGCGGTATCCCTGTGGTTTTCTTGACAAAAAAGGGGGGTGTGTGTATAATATAAAAAATCATAGAAAAGAGGTAGGATATGGGTGTTAATGTTGAGGTGCTTTTTCAGGTCTCATATGGGCTGTATATTGTCACGAGTGAGTTTGAAGGACAGATCAATGGATGTCTTATTAATACGCTTTGTCAGGTGAACTCTGAACCTCCTACATTTCAAGTGATCCTCAACAAACTCAACCTCACACACGATTACATTGCAAAAAGTGGGCGTTTTGGGGTTACTATTTTGAGTCAGGATGCTCCCTTTGAGTTTCTTGGCAGGTTTGGGTTTCGTTCAGGGAGACAGATGCCCAAAATAGATGATACCATCACCATTCTTCGTTCTCCTGAGGGGATTCCTTTGGTGAGAAATTATGGGCTCGCTTATCTCACCTGTGAGGTTTTCAAAACAGTGGATGTTGATACGCATACGATCTTTATTGGGAGACTCCTTTCCGCAGAGGCTCTCGAGAGTGGTCTTCCTCTCACGTATGCCTACTACCGGGAGGTCAAAAAAGGAAAAACAGCCAAAAACGCTCCAACCTATATTCCTCCAGAAAAGACAACCAAATCCATACAGGAGGCCACTATGGCAAAGTATGTTTGTAATGTATGTGGGTATATCTATGATCCTGCTGTTGGGGATCCGGATAGTGGTGTTGCACCAGGGACAGCGTTTGAGTCGCTCCCTGATACCTGGGTATGCCCTGTGTGTGGGGTAGGCAAGGACCAGTTCAGCAAGATGTAATCTCATGGAAGTCCAGAAGCCCATCTTTTGGACTTCCCGCTTTTATTTTCATCTTCAACAAAAAGGAGTAAGTATATGTCTCTCAGAAAGATGGCAGAAAGTATTTATGCTGTGGGGGGGATAGACTGGCACAGGACGTCGTTTGATGAACTCACACCCCTTCATGAGGGTACTACCTACAACTGTTACTACATCGAGGGGAGCGAGAAAAATGTCCTGATTGATACCATTGAGCCCAGGATGCTCCATGTGCTTCTTGAGAACCTCTCACGACTCGGGGTGAAAAAACTCGACTATGTTGTTTCCAACCATGCCGAGCAGGATCACTCCGGGAGTCTTCCAAAGATTCTCGAGATCTACCCTGAGGCGGAGCTCGTCACCAACGCCAAAGCTAAACCCATGCTTCAGGATCTTTTGCTTTTGCCAGATGATCGGTTTCTGGTGATTGAAGACAGGGCGACGCTTTCTCTTGGGAATCGTACCCTGGAGTTCATTCTTTTTCCATGGGTTCACTGGCCTGAGACGATGTTTACCTTCCTCAGGGAGGAACGTATCCTCTTTTCCGGGGATCTGTTTGGATCACACTATGCCTCAAGTGATCTCTTTGCTTCGAAACATGATGAGGACGTGTATGAGGGGGCAAAACGTTACTTTGCCGAGATTATGTATCCCTTTCGTCAGAATATAGCCAGTGGGTTTGATAAGATTCTTTCCCTCAATGCTCGTGTGATTGCGCCTACCCATGGCCCTGTTCATGATAATCCAGAGAGGATTTTCTCGCTCTACCGTGAGTGGACCTCTGACAGGATGAAAAACAAGGTAATTCTTCCCTTTATCTCGATGCATGGGAGTACAGAGGTGATGATCAATTACCTTATCGACCGTCTGATAGATCGGGGGATTGAGGCAGTGCCATTTCATCTCTCGCATGTCGATGTTGGTAGACTGGCCATGGAGCTTATCGATACCCCGACGGTTGTGGTAGGTGTGAGTGCGGTGTTGGGGGGTATGCATCCAGCTATGGCGTATGCCCTTTACTTTTTGAATCTCATGCGACCAGGGGTGAAACATGTGGGTGTTGTCGCTTCCTATGGATGGGGCTCTCGCATGCTTGAACAAATTCAGGGTTCTATCACCAACTACAAACCCGAGGTTCTCACGCCTGTTATGGTCAAGGGTTTCCCCAAGCCACAGGATTTTGTGGCTCTCGATACTCTAGCGGACACGATCGCCGAGAGACATCGGGCGCTCAACCTGGTATAAGGAAGGTGGAGATGAAACTCGAACTCTCCAGCCAGGAGTGGAATATTCTCCAATCGTGGTCTCTGAAGGTGCTTACCGGTGGTCGGTGGGGAGATGGGAGGCTCACCCTTGGAGAGGAAGAGCATATTCTCAGGCTCATCGAGGAGAAACCAAAAACATGGGAGGTCTCCCCTCTTGAGCTTCGGGTTCTCCGCTACTGGCTGGAGAGTATTTTCCCTCTTTCGCCCTCTGAAAAGGCGTTAGCCCAAAAAATTCAAAACCTGAGAGAAGATGAGTAGGTCTCTCAGTGTATGGAAGACAAAGAGATGCAAAAACTTCGAGATCACTACCTTCGTTTCCTCTCAGCCGAGGAGGAGTATGCCAAGCTTGATTGGGAGGATACGTATTCCCATCTGAAGCGTTTTGAGGTGCTGCGGGATGTTGTGCCTCTCGAGGGAAAAAGCCTCCTCGATGTTGGGTGTGGTGTGGCAAGCCTCTATCGTTATCTCAAGGCATATGCCATAGCCTGCCAGTATACAGGGGTGGACGCTCTTCCTGAGATGATCTACGTAGCCCGGAAACTCTCTCCCGAGGCTCGCCTTCTTCAAGGCGATCCCTTTCAGAATGACATGTTTCTGCCGGAGAGTTTTGATGTTGTGTTTGCTTCAGGGATCTTTAATCTTAATCTCGGTTCTCCCCATGAGTTTCTCTATCAGGCCGTAGAGAAGATGCGGCAGTGGAGTAGGGAATGGGTGGTATTTAATGCCCTTCACTGCCGTTCCCAATGCCAGGAAGCGACCTACCTCTACTATAATCCCGATGAAGTGGTTAATGTCTTTTCCAGGAAATATGAAGATGATATTGTCGTTATCGATGATTATCTGATTAACGATTTTACCATCGTGATCAAAAAGAAACGCTAACACTTTTTTAAGATTATATTTGACACTCTTTGTTCTCTGGCTTATAATAAAGCCCGGAATACTTCTATGGAGAGAAACATGCTCTATCTTGGGGTGAATATCGATCATGTCGCTACCCTCCGACAGGTTCGTCTCGCTACGTATCCCGATCCCGTGGCTATCGCTGAGCTCGTGGAACGGGCTGGCGCTCACGGTATTACTGTCCATTTGCGGGAGGATAGGCGTCATATCCAGGAACATGATGTGAGGAGATTGCGTCAGAGTATTACTACCCGTCTCAATCTCGAACTCGCTCTCTCAGAGGATGTCATACAGATAGCCCTTGAGGTACGTCCTGATGAGGTGTGTTTGGTGCCGGAGCGTCGTCAGGAGCTTACCACCGAGGGGGGGCTGGATGTTCTAGCCCAGGAGAAAGAGATCACCAACGTGGTGAAGCGTTTTCACGAGGTGGGGATAAAAACGAGTCTTTTCATTAACGCTGAACGTGCTCAGATCGAGGCAGCAAAACGTACAGGGACGGATATGATCGAACTCCATACCGGGCGGTATGCGGATACCCATGGCGATGAGCAGACACGTGAGTTTGAGAGACTGAGAGAGGGGGCGCGGTTTGCGGCTTCGCTGGGGCTACAGGTCAATGCAGGTCATGGTCTCAACTACGATAATACTGCTCGTATTGCTACTATCTCTGAGCTTCATACTCTGAATATCGGGCATGCTATTGTCGCGCGAGCACTTTTTGTCGGTATGGAACAGGCTGTTCGTGAGATGCTTGAGGTGATGTATCGAGGAAGACAAAAGGAGTAAGTTATGTATGATGTGGTATCCCTGGGCGAGATTTTGATGGACATGACGCCTATGCCAGGAAGGGAAGGTATGCTCTACGAACCCAATCCTGGAGGGGCTCCTGCCAATGTAGCTGTAGCCTGTTCTCGTCTGGGGGCACGAAGTGCTTTTGTAGGGACGGTGGGAGAGGACTTTTTTGGGAGGCTTCTTGTTCACACCCTTGAAATGAATGGTGTCGATATCTCTTGTATTCATCGGACATCAAAGGCTCCAACAACCCTTGCTTTTGTCCATCTTGATGGACGAGGAGAGAGGAGTTTTAGCTTCTACCGCAAGCCGGGTTCAGATCTTTTTCTCCACTGGGGACAGAAAGAAAAACAACTCCTGGAAAATACGAAAATCTTCCATTTTGGGGCGCTTTCTCTTACTGACCAGCCTGCGAGAATGGTCACGAAAAAGGCTATCCGCTACGCAAAACAGAAAAAAAAGATTATCTCCTTTGATCCCAACCTGAGGTTAAACCTCTGGAGAAGCGAAAGGGAGGCGAGAAGTCGTATCCTTGCTTGTCTTCGCTGGGTGGATATTCTCAAGATATCAGAGGAGGAGCTTCTCTTTCTTTCGGGGCGACCAACCTTTGGAGAAGGGATTGTCTGGGCGAAATCGCTCCGCTGTCCTGTGGTGCTCATCACGAGGGGCGGTGAGGGTGTGCTCTGTTTGTTTCAGGGGGGAGTAATATCCACAGGAAGCTATAAGGTAGAGGTGGTGGATACCACCGGGGCAGGGGATGCCTTTGTGGGGGGATTTCTGGCCGAACTCTCTCGAGAGGAGAGGCCTTTTCACATTTCGTCGGAGAGGCTTCTTCAGATTGTGAAATGGGCATCGGCTGTGGCGGCGCTCACGGTTTCGCGTCGTGGGGCTATCCCAGCACTTCCTTCACGAGAGGAGGTGGTTTCGTTTCTTGCTCGTTACGAGGGGCCTGAAAAAGCATGAGTCGTGTGGGGATTTTTGGGAGTCTCTTTCATCCTCCACACCTGGGGCATCTTCGTCTGGCTGAAATAGCCACCGAATTTCTTCAGTTAGATACGCTTCTTTTTATTCCTACGGCACTGCCTCCGCACAAGAATCTCGTGGATCTCTGGGGATATGAGACCCGGGTGTTTTTAACAAAGCTTGCCTTTTGTCTGGAGACTCCCGAGGAGATTGAGTTTTCTGCACAGCGACTCGGACGGTTTTCATCTGAAAGCCTTGCTCTCCTTCTTGACATCTACAACCAAACCTATCATCCTCATCCTGGATGGAAACTCTGGGAGGCGGAGAAGGAGAGGACAAAACCAGCCTATACGATTGATACCCTCAAAAGATATAAGACTGTCCATCCAGAGGATGAGGTTTTTCTCCTTATTGGACAGGATCAGGCAGCGGTTTTTCATACCTGGAAAGACTACCAGGAGATCTTTTCTCTGGCTACGGTGTGTGTGGCGACTCGCCCTCATGCACCAAAACTGCCGGATATGCCCTTGAAAAAACTTCCCCCCTTTGAGGTGGATATTTCCTCAACAGAGGTGAGGGAAGTATGGCTTGCTGGAGGAGATATCTCAGGTATGGTGCCAGAGGCTGTACGGGTGGCTCTTGAGGCTCTGGATCCTAACCGATAAACCGGGCGTGGAGAACCTGCACTGCCTTATCAGCAAGCTCCTTTTTAATCACCACGGATATCTTAATCTCTGAGGTCGAGATCATTTCGATGTTGATACCGTTTTTCGCCAGTTCCTCAAATACTGCTGCAGCCACACCAAATGTGGTTTTCATCCCGATACCCACCACCGAAACGATACCGATATTCTCATCGTACTCAACCGAAGAGGCTCCAATCTCCTGCTGCACCGTTTTCATGACATTTTTTGTATCAGCGAGGTCGGTAGCCAATACGGTGAAAGAAATCTCACTTTTTCCATCATGTCCGATAGACTGGACAATCATATTGACATTGATTTTATGTTCTGCGAGGTGCTGAAAGATGGTAGCCGCTATACCAGGCTTGTCCGGAACCCCGACAATACTGATACGAACCTCGTCTGTTTTTTTGGCAATGCCAGAGACAACCATGTTTTCCATACCCTTATACTCCTTCACAATAAGTGTTCCTTCGTTCTCGACGAAGGTGGAGAGAACCCTCAAGGGGACATTGTATTTCATCGCAAACATTACCGAACGGTCATGGAGTACCTTGGCTCCCAGAGAAGCAAGCTCAAGCATCTCATCAAAGGTAATCACATCATATTTCCTGGCATTGGGGACGATACGGGGGTCAGCAGAGTACACACCATCCACATCGGTGTAGATATCACAACGGTCTGCCTTGAGAGCGGCAGCTACTGCCACAGCTGTAGTATCAGATCCACCTCTTCCCAGGGTGGTGATGTTAAACTTTTCATCCACTCCCTGAAAACCCGCAATCACCACAATATAGCCTTGTTGGAGGGCTTCACGAATACGCTCTGTATTGATGTCCAGAATCTTTGCCTTCGTATAGTCTGAGGTTGTTTTGATACCAACCTGCATGGCATTAAAGGAAATAGCCTTTGCCCCAATATCGTTGAGGGCGATAGCAAGAAGGGCGATGGAGATCTGTTCCCCAGTGGAAACGAGCATGTCCATCTCCCGTTTATTGGGATTCGGGGTTATCTGTTTGCCTAAGTTGATGAGGTAATCGGTGTTGCCACTCATGGCAGACACAACGACAACCACATCGTTTCCCGCATCCCTGGCCGCTTTGACCTTTTTGGCGACGTTTTTGATTCTCTCAATATCGCCCACAGAGGTGCCACCAAACTTCTGGACAATGAGTGCCACTTCTTTCTCCTTTGGTAAACTAGAATAGTGCTATTGTAAAGCAGAACAAAATTTTTTGCAAAAAACTTCAAAAATCACTTTGATGGTTGGCAAGGGGAAAAATTTTCCTGCAAGGTTTTTGTCCTACGTAGACCCCCCCTCCAAAACGTTTCGGAGGGGGGTATCGAGTGAAGAGCCCATATGTTGAGGTTGGAAATGATATCTAAGATACGCTGAGAGGATAACTTATGAGGGTATTGGGTGTTGACAGCGATGATGTAGGGACCATACCCAAAACTTACCTCATTTAAATCATTTTTATTGAGGTACCAGCCACTTTCTCCACGAACATCCACGGGACAGTTTTCTATACCATAGAGCTCAAGAAGAGACTGGGCTTTTTTCTTTTCGTTTACGAAATTTCGGTGAATGGCGGAGGCAGTTTTTTTGTAGAGCACATTATAAAAGCTAATACTTACAGGTATGCTTTTGGCTAGATACCAGCTTTCAAGAGCCCAGTGTCCTACCATGTTATTTGCCCACCAGGCGTAGTTTCTTTCTTTAGCATACGACCAGGGGAGACGATACATGCCAAAAGTTGCCATCTGGTGTTCCTCACTGTTGCTATCCTTGGGGAAGACAGAAAGCCCTCTGATAACTTCAGGATAGATGAGGAGCCCCTTGTCCTGGTTGTTGTTGCTGACGAAGGTAGTTAATTCAGAGAGAGCCATATCATAGGTGCGGTACACAACAATGATATCCTGTCCCTCCATTTTTCCAAAAAAGGTGTAGGTGAAGTTACTCTCATTTCTTTTGATGGTATAGATGTCTCCTTTGAGAATGCCGCCTGTGGTTTTGTAGGCTATATTCGAGACCTCAAGATCGCCGAAGGAGATATTGGTTAATATTTCATCGGTGTTGGTTACCATAAGCACAAGTACGCCGATTCTTTTATCAAAGAGTTTGTCTTCGTAAATAGCCTGGGAGAGAGCCAAACCATCGGAGATAAGTTTTCTGAGAGTGCTGTTTTGGGGGATATAGGAAAAATTCAGAAAGTATTGGAGAGAAAATCCTATATCTCTCATTTTCTCTACTTTGGTGAGTGGAATATCAGCCAGACGAAGTTCGGCAATCTTGAAGTTCTTATCAACAGGAAACTTTCTCATCGTGATAATAACATTGGTCGAGATGTCAGGGATTTCTCCTGTTGCAACAACTTCTTGTTTGTCCTCATCGCTGGCGTTTTGGTATGCCATTACATTCTCGTAAAAGTTCGAGAGGTTTTCTACTTTTGCATTGGGGAGTTTTTCTGCAACGAGTTGATCTTTCATGCTATTTGCTTCGTCCTGGTTGGTAAAGGATCCCACTCGCACATCGTGCCAGATGTTGTTGTTTTCTCCCATGCGGGAAACGACATAGGCATCATATTTCATCTTTTTGAGTCTTTTGGCGGCATTCACAGCATCGTCGAGCTGACGGTAGCTTTTTACAAGCACGGAATAGGGACGATTCAGATCCATTCGGTTGGTGTTTACATCGACTTGCACATCCTCTTCCTTGGGTTGAAAGAGGTTTTGGGTGAGTTTTTTGTACCTATCGACCAATAACGTGAGCGGATTCTTTGATTCGGCATTTGGTGTTACCATACGGGCAACCAAAAGTCCTCCCCCAACCAGAAGTAACAAGGGAACACCCACAAACAATAAAGGTTTAGGCATCTTCATAGATTTTCCTCCTTACATGTTTATACGCTTTAATTATAAAGAATGGGAAAACCGTGTCAATAATGTGAAAAAAATTTTTTATTTTTTGAATATTTTACCAAAAAATAGAAGTTTTTTTGTAGAAAGAAAGCCTTTACCTCGTCTTACCTATGGTAAACTCTAAGAAATAGAGACCTTTGCACGAATCACAAATAAGGTAGAAATTTCTTCCAAAACTTTGGGGAAAAGAGTGCTATGGCGTTTTTGCAGTTTTTGTGGTGAAAGGGAGACGACGGAAAGGAAATAGCATAAGTTGCTGGAAATACCAACGTTATCCAGGGGTAGAGTATGAGAAGATTCTGGAAATGGGCTATTACCATGTTTCAGTTTTTGTTGACCTTTTGCTCGTTTTTGGGTTTGTTGAGAGTGAAACACGGAAATAGCTATTTGTATAGCTATTTGTGCAAAGGTCTCAAAACAACAAGCATAGGAGATGGTTTGTGAGATTTTTCTTTCTCCGCTTGACAAAAAGTTTTTTCTCCACTATACTATAGGTGTATTACTTTCATAGAACAGTAGGAAAGTTTATGATTTGTTTGGAGAATGTTCGTTATTATCTTCCCAGACAGAATTTTTTGCTTCAGGATGTCTCGTTGCAGCTTGAACCGGGGCATGTTTATGGTCTTTTGGGGCATAATGGTGCGGGGAAAACCACCCTTCTCAGGCTGATGACTGGTCTGATACACCGTTTTGAGGGCAAGGCCACCGTTGATGGGGAGGATATTCGGAAAAGACCGGTGAATTACCTCCAGCGGCTTTCATTTGTGCCAGAAAAGCCGTATACACCCCCGTTGAAAATCTATGAATTTCTCGATCTCTATGCCCCCCTGTATCCTTCGTTTGATGTGAAGCTTTTTCATACCCTGGCCAAGACGCTGGATCTCAACCCCTATGAGTATTTAGGCAAGCTCTCGTTTGGGTATCTGAAACGTTTTTATCTCGCATTTTCACTGGCGACACAGGCGGATTATCTTTTGTGGGATGAACCCACCAATGGGCTTGATATCACGACCAAAAACATCCTTCGTAAGCATATTGCCTCTCAGGTAAAGGAACACCAAACCATGGTGATAGCGACCCACCACATCGAAGAGGTTGAACCGCTTCTCGATGCGGTGGTTATTCTCCACTATGGGGAGGTGATTTTTTCGGCTACTCTGGAGGAGTGTGGGAGGCTTTTTAGCTATCGGGTAACCAACGATGAGGCTCTCGTAAAAAAAGCCCTCTACGCTGAAGCCACCCCCATGGGGTATCAGGTGCTCCTCTCGAGAGAGGATGGTGAGGAAACAAGAATCCCCCTGTCTTTTTTGTTTGAGGCGAGTGTACGACAGGTGGGGCTTTTTCGAGAGTTGGGGAGTAGGCGTATATGAATCTCAAAAGGGTATGGCGTCTGTTTGTGATAGACTTTCGGCTGCTTTATAAACGGTTTCTCTGGATGCTTCTGTTGGTGGCTCTGGTCTTGCTTGTGATGTCTTTTATCCTGGGATGGCTCCGCTATCTGGGGGTTTTTCCCCAGGAAATGCAACAGGCATTCCATCTGGGTGGGGATATGCTGTTGTTTGGGTTTTTGTGGTGTGTGCTGGCTTCTTTTTCTTTTTGGGAACTCCACAACCAGCCAGAGGGGTTTTATCTTTTACTTCCTGCCAGTCAAAACGAGAAGTTTCTCAGTAAGATGTTTGGATCTCTTGTGATGTATCCTCTTTTTGCCTTTGGAACACTTTTTCTCTACTCTCTTCTGACGATGCTTCTCATCTACTATCTCACAGGCACACTGATACCGGTTTTTCTGCCTTTTTATGGATGGATATGGAGGTGGTACCTCTTTTTTCTTGTTCTTCAGGCATGGTTTTTTTTGGGGGGGATAGTTTTTCCTCATCTCCCGTTTGTGAAAACAGCTTTTCTACTCTTTGGTGTATCGATACTGATATCGCTTGTTTCTACGCCGATATTCCAGCTTCTCTTTGGGACGGTGGTCTCGTGGAACGGTATCGTGCTCTATTCCACCAAAGGGATTGTGCCGGCGTCACTGGCACAGACTATTTTCTGGTTGCTCCTTATCGTTGGTAAGGTACTCTTCTATCTCTCGGGTATTCTAGCGTACTGGTTTGCCTATCGCTCATTCTGTAAACATGAGGTTACGCATGGAGTTTGATTCGGGGCAGGCGATATACCTTCAGATCGCCGATCTGGTATGTGATTCGATTTTGCGTGGGGTGTGGAAACCAGGGGAGAGGATCCCCTCTATTCGGGATATGGCCTCTCAGATTTCAGTGAACCCCAATACCGTTGTCAAGGCGTATGATTATCTCGAGAGCCAGAAGATCATCGTCAACCAGCGAGGGATTGGTTTTTTTGTGGCAGAGGAGGGGTATGATCAGGTGCTTCGTCTCAAGCGGGATCTGTTTGTTTCAAAAGAATGTCCACGATTTTTTCGTCAGATGGGGCTCGTTGGTATTTCATGGGAGAATCTTCAAAAACTCTACGAAGAGTTTCAGAAAACGCAAGGGGAAACGGAGAAGAAAACTACTTCCTGATGAGCCCGAGGAGCTTCTGATCGAGTTCTTCGGCTGAGTTTCTCCCCAGTCGACGCATGATTTCCCTGTAGGCAGCAAGCTCAATGAGGAGGGGGAGATTTCTTCCATTGGAAACGGGGATGGTGCGTTTAGGCACATCAACATCAAGAATCTTTTCGAATCGTTCGTCGATACCAAGCCTATCATACTGATAACGGGTATCCCATTCATGAAGTTCAATGATGAGTCCGATGCTTTCGCTTTTCTGGATGCGGCCTTCACCGTAGTACTGGGAGAGATTGATGATACCTACCCCACGAATCTCAAGAAAAGCCCCGAGATGAATGGTGGGTTCTCCCACGAGGTCGTATCCCTCGATTTTGCTGAGACGGCGGATCTTGACGAGATCATCAGCGATAAACTTGTGTCCACGGTCAACCAGGCCGAGGGTGACCTCGCTTTTCCCGATGCCACTCTTGCCTATAATGAGTACCCCAATGCCGTACACCGAAACGAGGTTGCCATGAATACTGATGGTCGGAGCAAAATAGTCGGTGAGAAACCTGGTCACAAAAGGAATAAACTGCTTGGTGGGGAGTGGCGTGCGTAAAAGGGGTACCTGATACTTGGCACACATGGCTACAAGAGCGTCTGGTGGGATCTGTCCATGGGTGACAACAACAGCAGGAATCTTGTAGTGGAAGAGTCTTTCCAGGTTGGTCAGGTCTTTTTGGGCTTCCATTTTTTTGATGTAGGCGATCTCGCCCTTTCCCATGATGAGAACACGTTTACCCTGAAAACACTCAAAAAATCCGGCCAGGGGTAGCCCCGGCCGGTCAATCTCTTCGCTTGTGATGGTTTGTTGGAGCGTTTCCCGTGATGAGAGAAGTTCCAGCCCCAGAGCGAGATTCTGTTCTTCGTTGATTTTGAGGAGCTCTTCGACGGTAAGCACTCGGGAAACGGGTTGACTATCCATCGTGTTACTCCGCTGGGAGTTCCTTGTGGTTGGAACGATGGTGTTCCTTCATTTTCTTGTCTTTGAATTTCTTGATTTCCTTTTCGATTTTGTCGGTAACGCTGTCACAGGCGGCTTCCCATGTTGGCTGGGTATCACGAGCAAAAAAGTTTTCGTGATCAGCAGCTACCTTGATCTCCAGAGAGATTCTGCCCCTTGATTCCTCGGCAATGACTTTGATATTGAGAATGTGGTCGTAAAAGAATTTAAACTTTTGCATACGCTTTTCTAAATACTCTTTCTGTTCGTCTGTGAGTTGCAGACCTTTCATTGTGTACGCGACAACCATAATCTCCTCCTTGTATTTTGGCTTATTTTGATGAAAAGCCCTCTTTGATTTGTGAGAGCCTGCTTCTCAGAATATGAATGGCTTTGGTGTGGAGCTGGGAAACGCGGGATTCGGTAACGTTGAGAATGGTGCCTATCTCTTTGAGAGTGAGTCCCTCGTAATAGTAGAGGATTAACACCTGTTGTTCCCGTTCGGGGAGTTCCATGAGTGCCTTGGCAATCATTTTTTTGATCTCTTGTTTTTCGGCGACGACATCGGGATTGTAGGCATCAGAGCTTTCGAGGGTTTCTTCGATAGAGGTGGGGGCATTGTCCGAACCGTCGTTGATGTACCAGCTCTCATCCATGGAAACAAGATTATTGCCACTCACGCGAAGAAGAAGGGCATGAAAATCCTCAAGGGGCATATCCATGGCTTCTGCTATTTCCTCATCGGTGGGCGGCCTGCCCAACTTACCCTCAAGTTCTGCAATAGTCCGTTCGATTTCTTTGGATTTTTGGCGAACAGAACGGGGGAGCCAGTCAATGGCGCGAAGTTGATCGAAGATTGCCCCTCGAATACGGGTAACCGCATAGGTTTTGAACTTAATCTCACGATAGGGATCGAATTTGTCAATGGCATCAATAAGCCCAAGAATACCATAACTCACGAGATCGTTATACTCTACAGAGTTAGGAACATTCATGGCGACACGTCCGGCAACATACTTTACAAGAGGGGCATATTTCTCGATGAAATAATTCCGTATCAGCTCATCGTGGGTCTGGATGTATCGCTCCCAGAGCTCTTCTTCTGAAAGGTTTTCGAACTGTTCGTATCCCTTCATCGATGACACGATCCTCTTTCTTCAAATTTTGCCGGTCTTTCCTGCATTTAATTATAAGGGCTTTCTTTCTTTTTTACAAGTATTTTTCTAAAAAAAGTGTAAATTTTTCTTTTGGGAGGGGGTGAAGATGGGGAGAAAAAATTTTTTGAGTAGAAAAAAGAGGGAAAAAACCGTTGTCAAGACGGTTTTTTCCCATTTCTTTTGGGTAAAAATTCTGTTTACAGGGTTCCAATCAAAAAGGGGGAGACCTTTGGACGAATCATAGAACAAGGGAAATCTCTTCTAACAGTTCGGGGGAGAGAAGGCTATTTCTTTTTTGCAGTTTTGGAAAGTGAGAGGGGGACTGTAAAAAGGTAATAGCATAGGTGGCTGTAAATACGAATCTTATCCAGGGGTGGATTATTGGGAGGTTTTGGAAAGGGACTATTACTTTGTTTCAGTTTTTTTGCACCTTTTGCTTGTTTTTGTGTTGGTTGGGACTGAAACAGGGAAATAGCTTTCGTGCAAAGGTCTTAGGGGTTGTGCTCCTCCCGGTGTGTTTTTTAGCGTTTTTCAGGGGGGTCTCGTAGCCATGGAGGGCTATAACTATTTTACAGCTTCCCTCCTAGGTAGCCCCACTCATACGGAAACAGAAAATCTCTTTCCAGGGTATCGCTTTTTTCTCCTTCCTCTCAGCTTTCCAAATGTCCTTGGTATGGTTTTTCATTGCGAATTTCTCGGGAGTTCTCTATAATAAACAAACATCTCGAGGAGGAAAACCATGAAAGTTCTTGTGAGTGTTTTATTTTTTCTTGTTATATCAGGCCAGGTCTTGGCTCTTCCTGAGGGGGCTGAGAGGAGTTTTTCAGGGCTTGGGGTGGATGGTCAGGCGATGGGGTTTACGGGAATGAGTTCTGAGGCTCTCTCAAGCTGGGCAAACCCTGCTCTCTACGATATCAACCGTATCCAGACGGGTGGAAGTCTGGAGGGGATGGGGAGAGGGCTTGTTTATCGTCTTTTTGGCGGTATACCCACACCCATCGGACAACTTGGGGCGAGGCTTTCGTACGATGAGATGCTTTCGCATCTCGTTCAGTTTGAGGGGTTGTGGGCACGGACAATCTCTCGTTGGTTTTCTGTAGGTCTCAAGCTCAACACGGGTGTGATAGCCGGGCAGGGATTTTTTTCTCTCGATATGGGGATAGTCCAGCGCGGTGGTGAGGGAGAGGGTATAGGCTTGTACCACTGGGACTATGGGATTGTTCTCAAGAACATCGGAAGCTCTGTCGCTCTCCAGGGAGATACTCTCTGGAAACCATTTATGGTTGGTTTTGGGGGAGGATTCTCCCCGATGAGTCTGGGGTGGTATAACTTACGGTTTCAGAGTGATATAACCATGTCGTTGGCTCCTTTTTTTGTCCTGTGGGGTTTTGGTATGAAGCATATCTTTTGGGATGCGTTGTCTCTTTCGGCAGGGTATCAGCTCCCCCTCGGTAACCAGATATCCTTCGCGGCTACAACAACCGGGGGGGTAGGGTTGTGCGGTGGTGTAGCTCTCGACAGGGAGAGAACCAACCTTCTCGTGCGTTTTGGAAAGACACCGTCGGCTTCCTATACGGAAGTAGAACTGTGGTACAGTCTTCAGGTAAACTCTAACATCTCCCATAACCTGATGGTCAATGTGGCATGGGGACAATACGATGACAAACCACCCTTGATAGCATCCCTGCCTGTGGTCTTCTTCTCTCCCAATCTTGATGGTATCAAGGATGAGGCGGTTCTCCCTCTGCCTCTCTCGGATAATGATAAGCTCTCTGGCTGGGAGGTAGAGATTGTAGACAACACTGGCAAAATGGTTCGCCGGTTTGAAAGCTGGCAACCCCTTGAAGCGAAAACACTTTCGTTCAACAATATCCTCAAAAGGCTCATCACTCCAGACCAGGGGGTAGAGGTACAGGAGAATGTGCGCTGGGATGGAAGAAACGACAGGGGAGAGATGCTCCCTGATGGCACCTATCGCTATCGTGTGCGAGCCAGAGACATCACGGGCAATGAAACCACCTCCCCATGGCAGAGTATCGTCCTGGATACTGAGAAGCGAGAGTTTCAGCTTCAGGCCTCGAGGACGGTTTTCTCTCCGAATGGAGATGGCAACCTCGATATCCTGGAACTCTCTCTTACCAATATTCGGTCTCTTGCGGGAGACAGGCTAGTTCTTGTGGTCGAAGATAGTAGTGGTAAAGAAGTGTCCCGAACAGTATGGACAAACGAAAAGGGACTTCCCTCGGTAATGAGCTGGGATGGAACGGGAGAATCGAAACCTCTCCCCGAAGGAATGTATACCCTCTCTCTTCAGCTTGAGAGCGATGCAGGCAACAAGATGCAGACAACCATTCCTGTTCGCCTCGTGAGAACGATGGAAACCGTCTCCCTCACGGTATCCAGAGATGCCTTTTCTGCCCGAAAAGGGGATGTGGTGACCATAACCCCCCAGGCAAGTAGCACTGACCTTCTCAAAGGATGGCGGCTTCGTGTTCGGGACAACAAACAACAAACAGTTCGTGAGATTCAGGGAAATGCGCCTCTTCCTTCCTCTCTTGTCTGGGATGGACGGGACAATCAAGGCAGAATAGTCCCCGATGGATCCTACACGGTTACCCTTCAGCTTTTCTACGCAAGTGGCAACCAGCCCCAGAGCCCTGGAGTATCCCTGATGGTGGACAATACCCCTCCAGTCGTCAATGTAAAACTCCCGTATACGATATTTTCCCCTCTGCCTGATTCACGCCAGCGAACCCTGCCTATCAATCTCGATATCAAGGCTGATACCAGCGATATTCTGACCATCACCATTGTGGACGAGACGGGGAGCCCTGTTTTCTACGAGCGGAAAGTTGTCCAGGATTGGGAAAAAAGTATCGAATGGACAGGTCTTAACGCACGCCTTGAGCCCCTTCCCGAGGGTCGTTATACAGTCATGGTAGAAGCCGAGGATACGGTAGGACACCGTTTTCAAACCAACATTTCTCCTATTGTTCTCAGAACTGGTCGACAGCGTCTCTCAGTAAGCTCCGCCTCTGCCTTTGTCTCCCCTCGACTGATGTCTTCGATTCGCTTCTCACTTGAAGGCAACCCTCAGGGTATCAAAAGTCTTGAATTTGTTATCCGGGACGAGAACAATCGAGAGCGCTATCGTCTCGTTACCAATACCTGGCTTTTTGCTATCGAGGTGCCTGTTGCCAGATTCTCTGATGGTCTCTACAGTTATCAGGCTACAGCCCTCTACGAGGATGGACAAAATCCACAAAGCCCTGAGCGAAGACTCGAGATTGACAGTATCCCACCACGCCTTGCTGCATCGGTGGATGTCCCTGCCTTCTCCCCCAACAACGACGGTCGAAGGGATAGTTTGGTTGTAAAATTTACCCCTGAGGGGAGAACAAATGATACCTTCCGTCTGGATGTCTACAATGAACGAGGGGAAATCGTTCGTACAACGGAGTGGCGCTGGCCTGTGCCTATGGAGTTTGTCTGGAACGGAAAGGACATAACCGGCAACGAACTTCCTGAAGGAAGATATCACCTGAGCTTTGTCAGCCGTGATGCTGCTTCCAACACGACATCAGAATGGATATCCAATGTCTACATGGTAAGACAATACCCTGAACTTTCTTTTGAGGTGGATGATGTTGCTGTGGTACCAGAGAAACACCCTCTCATTGTGAGAGGAACGGTATCCGAAACCAACCGTATTGAACGTAATGAGTTCCAGATTATCAATCAACATGGGGATCTCGTTTACCAACAGGCTCTTGAGAGGTGGACGAATCACTGGATATGGAATGGAAAGACGCCAGACGGAACTGCCCCTGATGGATACTATACCGTGCGCTGGAGTCTCTCCTACTGGGATGGAAATGCCATCCAGGCAGAACTCGAGGACGTGATAGTGGATAGTCAGCCGCCACGGGTGGGGTTGTTCTTTTCTCCTGTGGTGTTTACTCCTGATGGGGACGGAGAAAACGATACCCTTTCTCTCCGACTCAGTCTCTGGGATTTGGCTGGACTTGAGCAAGCAAGCTTTTGCATGTTGAAGGTACGGGAAAATCTCCCTCCTCTTCCGATTAAACTGTGGCAGTGGCAGTTTAAGGATGAGCTCTCACTTTTTGAAGAAACCTGGGATTGGAATGGTATAGGAGATGATGGTGAACTGGTGGAGTCGGTTCAGGACTATGTACTTGAGGTTTTGACCACCGATGTGCTGGGACACACCAATCGTTATCAAACAAACTTCACGACGGGAGTTTTGATTGAAAGACTGCCGGAGGGGCTTCGTATACGTATCAGTAGTGTCCGTTTTGCGTTGAACTCTGCGCGTTTAACTCCACAAAGTCGGGAGATTCTTGCCAGGGTTGTGGTGGTCTTCCAGAGATTGTTGAGCCAGCCAGAACGCTACGGTCTAACTTCGGACTTTGTCATAGAGGTTTCGGGGCATACTGATGACCTCCCCGGTCCGACACCTGATTTTAATACCCGTCTCTCTGAACAGCGAGCCAAAGCTGTGTATGATTACCTTGTTGCCCAGGGTATCCCTGCTGACAAACTCACCTGGGCTGGGTATGGTGAAAAACGCCCCTACAAGCCTATAACCCCTGAAATGACCAGAGAACAGAGGGATGAGGTAAGGTCGAGAAACCGACGAGTGGAGTTTTTTATTAGGAAAAAAATAAAATAACGGGTGGCCTCGGAGCATCGTGACCGATGCTCCGAGTGCCGGGGGCACTGGGCAGGTGTGCAGAGAGCCGAGGGTAGAT
>FWWL01005238.1_pt1 | contig 20498 bp, 18 predicted proteins | sample 2228331 | NCBI WGS metagenome assembly FWWL01 (sample SAMEA103939775, study PRJEB20133) | metagenome | reverse complement strand
TCAAGCATATATCCATATACCTTTCTAACTCTCTTGATGGCTTCTTACCATGAAGCATGTACAATAGGTTTGCAGCATGAGATAGTTTAGAATCTGGCTCTATCACTTGCTTATCATTGCTTATTGCATGCCAAGCAGCAATTATAGTAGGGAATTTTGCTATGAGGCTTATAGATCTAGCAAGATTTGCTTCCTTTGTATCATTAGTTGTATCATCATAATCAGCAAGCATTATAACAGAGCCCAATAACACATCCATAGCAGATGCATGCTTTGGCCTTTCTCTCATAACGTTTATTATAGATGCTGGGAGATATCTTGATCCTCTAAGCTTTGCATCAAATTCTTCAAATTGTTCAAGCAATGGTAGATCTCCATAGAGAAGTAGATACGCTACCTCTTCAAACGTAGAATTCTTTGCTAGATCAAATATATCATAACCTCTATACGATAATATACCATTCTCCCCATCTATGAAGCAGATCTTTGTATCCGCTACTTCTATATTCCTTAGCCCTATGTTCTTAATGCTCATGATATAAAAACAGCAATTGACACTATTAAATCTTAATTTGTCACATTAATATATCAATAAATTAAGGTATTTATGGAATAGAATGGATGAGAAGAGCATAATAGATATACTAACATCAGCTCTTAAATTGGATCATGACGATGTATCTTTTATCAGACTAAATGATAGCTTTCTTGTATTAAAGTGTGATATGTTAGTAAGTGCTACTGATGCACCAAAAGGGATGAAGCTATGGCAGATAGCGAGGAAGAGTATAGTAGCGAGTATGAGTGATATGGTATGCAAAGGGATCAAACCAATCGCTGCACTAATCTCATTAGCAATTCCTAGGACATTTACTAATAAGGATATTAGAGATCTTGCTAAAGGGTTTAGGAGAGCAGAGGAAGAATTTGGTATAAAGATAATTGGTGGGGATACTAACGAAGGCGATGATCTTATAATAGATTCTATACTTGCTAGCATAACTGATAAGATTGTTAGGAGAGATACTGCAAAGGAAGGAGATCTAATAATCTCTACTGGACCATTTGGCTATACAGGAGCAGGTTTGAAGATCTTGCTAGATGATGCTAAGGCTAGTACTAGGTTTAGAAAGTTAGCGATTGAGAGCATCATGATGCCTAAGCCTCGGCTTGAGTTTCTTAACATTGCTAAATATGCAACAGCATCGATGGACTCTAGTGATGGATTAGCAGCAACACTTAATGAACTTAGCAACGCTAGCAACAAATCCTTCATCATAGATAGTATACCTACAGTAGATGAGATCTACAAGTTTGCTAGTATCAATGGATATGATCCAGAAGAGTTGATATTTGATGGAGGAGAAGAGTATGAGATAATAGCCACCATACCTCGTGAGTATATAAATGATGTAAAGAGGATCATGGATATAAAAATAATTGGTCGTGTTAAGGAGGGAAGAGGAGTCTATATAAAGCATGGTTCAAGGATGGAAAGGCTAAGGAGGAAAGGCTTTATCCATCTATCTAGTAAGAAATAGTATGGAAGAAGAGATCAGGTTTTGTGATAATTGTATGATGAGAACCAAGCATGAGATAGTAGTAAGCCCAGAGATCGTTACTTACAAGCGTAAGAGGCTTTATAGGTGTAGTGTATGTAAGAAGGAGAGTTGGAAGCGTGGTTTGAGGCCTAGTTCAGAGGCTGTTTATTAATATTAGATTCATATAGATAGCAAAATTTAATAATAGTGTTTTCATATAATTTTAGTATGATGAGAAGTATATTAGCAATAACGTTAACAATGCTATTAATATTACAAATAGCTGCTGCATATGCACAGCCTAACTTTACCTTTAAAGAGGTTAGAGGAGAATATAGAAATGATGAGTTAGGCATAGAGATAACTCTACCAAGAGGATGGAGTGGAATGGAGATGCCTCAGATCATGCTAGGGCCTATGATGCATGGTGGTTTCGTGGTTGTCCCTAATGGTATTGATATGAGCAATATGGATAAGATGTTTGAACAACCAATGATGATGCTAATGGTATCCATTCATGAGAAACCAGATGTAACGCAAAGGTTTAAAATGGGAGATCAAGGCGAGCCAGAGCAAGGCAAGCCAGAGGGTGTAAAGCCTGATTGTAAGATTCTCTCATTTAGCCTAGTAAATCGTGGTGGTGCAAATGGTATAGAGGTTGTAGTAGAATGTGATACAGAAGAAGGCAAGTTTAGAGCAAAGTATCTAATGCTATCTCAAATGAAGGATGATAAAATTAGAAATATACAACTAGCCTTCGTTGCAAGAGTTGATGAGTATGATAAGTATATCAAAGATTTTGATGACTCGCTAAATACACTAAAGGTATCCAATGTGAGAGATTTTACATTGCAATTAAATAAAGTTCAAGAGAGGGTTAGGATTAAAGATTCAGAAGTAACAGTTGATATAAAGAGTAATTCTATAGTTAAAGACTTTAGATTTGATGAGAAGGAAAAGAGTTTGAGATTCATGGTTGAGGGTGATGATGGTACTCTAGGTAATTTAGAGATAACTATAAGCAGATTATTAACTGGACCATACATAGTTACAATAGATGGTGAACCTATAACACCTATAGAAGTTGAAGATCCAGAGACTGGAGAGATTACACTAAAGATATACTATACTCATAGCATACGTGAGATAAAGATAAGTGGTACAGAAGTAGTACCAGAGTTCCCAATAGCAGTACTGCCAATATTAGCATTGATAACTGGAGTAGCAATATTCATGAGTAGAAGCATTAGAAGCAAACTATTTTAACTTTTTTTAACAATAGCTTATTCATATTATAACAGCGTAAGATTTAATAACTAACATATTATTAGAAAGGTGTATGAGTATAGATTATGAGGCAGAGGCCTTCAGATTATTAGAAGAGAATTACCCACAAGAGATTAAAGATGCAGCATATTCCATTACATTTACAGCACTAGGTAGATTCATAGAGAAGAACAGATTAAGGAATACAAACTTTCCCAAACGTGCAAGTTCTGCAATATACATACTTGCATTGGGTCTTGCTAAGAAGAATCTTATAGATGATATAGAAAAGGCTGAGGATTATCTAAATGCTCAATTTGAGCGTATTAGGACTGGGAGTTATGATGTAATAGAAGATATCTTTAAGGAGTTGATTAGCGAGCAAACCTTATGATACTTTTATTCTACATGTTAACAATTAAATCCAAGTTAATGGTATGAATAACGATTAGCTTGGGATTTAGAGAGTATGTAGAGATCTCAAAATTAGGAATAGTTATCGTACTAAACCTAGTTGCAGTAACTACATTATTAGCAGCAAGCAGATGGCAAGTTAGTGTTGAAGATATAGTATTCTTGCTCATATCTGGCTCATTGGCATCTATGGGTTCTGGAGCAATAAACCATTACTACGATAGAGATATAGACTCTTTAATGAGCAGAACTCGTAAAAGACCGATACCATCTGGTAGGATTAAAGCAAGTAATGCATTGTTGTATGGCATAGCATTAAGTATAGCATCTATAGTAATAGCATCTCTAACCCTTAACCTAATAGCAGCAGCATTCATAGCATTGGGAATCATAGTTTATGATGTTGTTTATACATTGTTATTAAAGAGAAGGGATGCTTCAAATATAGTCATAGGAGGATTTGCTGGTAGTTGTGCTTCATACACTGGTTGGGCTACAGCAACTGGTTCTATAGATCTGCTAGGGGCATTGGTAGGATTGCTTGTATTCTTATGGACACCAACCCACTTTTGGGCTTTAGCAATAAAGATCAAGGAGGAATATGCAAATGCAAAGGTTCCAATGCTTCCAGTCCTAGTAGGAGAGGAGAAGACTGCTAGGTATATATTGCTAAATACACTCGTATTAGTCCCATACTCTATAGCAATAGCACTACTAGGTTTGGGTTTGATATATCTAATCGTAGCAACTATAACTGGTTCTATGATGCTTTTATACAGCATAAGACTTACAAAGCAACCTAGCAAGGCTCTAGCATGGAAGACATACATGGCCTCTAACCAGTATCTTATGCTCATCTTTCTAGGCTTGATGTTTGATGCTTTATACAATATACCTATTCTTTAACGAGTTCTATTCTACGCTTATCCTTGGAGATCCATCCTACTCTAATTAGACCAAATATCTCTAGATCTAGCAATACCTTGTTAAACTTTGATTCTGTTATCTGTATACCATCCTTTGCAAGTATGTTCATCAACTCAGCATCAGTTATGCTGCTATGCATTTTTAACTTCTCAAGCATTATATTCCTTAATGATGTCTTCATACTCTCATCCATAAAATGCCTTATCTAGAGATCTTGGTATGGCATATGTCAGATTCTTGCTGATTGATGTATACCATGAATTTACTGCATCTGTGATAGATGCTCTTACCCTCTTCAATGCTATCATAAAATCTTCCATAGATACTCTATCACTATTTCTGTTAATTGCATTTATAACTGCTTCTCTACATAATGCTGAAAGATCTGCCCCTGTATAGCCATTGGTTATCTTTGCCAACTCTTCAAGATTGAGATCAGCAATAGGCATCTTTGAGGCAAGTATCTTTAATATTGATAATCTATCGCTCTCGTTTGGAGGCTGTACATATAGGATTAGATCTAACCTACCTGGCCTTAATAATGCTGTGTCTATAAGATCTGGTCTGTTGGTTATGCCTATCATAACTACTGCTGAAGATATGTTATCAATCTCTGTCAGTAATTGGCCTAAGACCCTTTCTGTTACCCTCTCATCATCATTCCTAACTCTTGCTAATGAGTCTAGCTCATCAAAGATAACTATACATGGAGACGATGTCTTTGCCTTTCTAAATATATCTCTAATAGCCTTCTCAGATTCTCCAACCCATTTAGATAGTATCTCTGGACCTTTTACTATTATGGTATTAGCATTACTCTCCCTTGCTATAGCCATTGCAAGCATGGTCTTGCCACATCCAGGAGGGCCATATAACAATGCTCCCCTTGGAGGGCTTATTCCCATCCTTTCAAACCTTTGAGGTTCCTTTAATGCTGTAATGATATTATCCCTAAGTACCTTCTTTATATCTTGCATGCCACCAACATCATCTAGTGTTATCTTTGGAGTCTCTACATAAAACTCTCTCATGGCTGTAGGTATTATCTCATTCATCGCTTCGTAAAAGTCATTGTTAGATATTAACATCTTCTCTAATATATCTGGTGATACATTTCCATGCTCTGAGTATATCTCTGGAATATACCTCCTCAATGCCTTCATTGCAGCCTCCCTACATAATTCTCTAATATCCGCACCAGTATAGCCATGCAATTCATTTGCTATCTTTCTTAGATCTACATCACTAGATAATGGCATTCCTCTAGTATGTATCTGTAAGATCTCAAGCCTCCCATCTGCATTTGGCACACCAATCTCTATCTCTCTATCAAACCTTCCAGGCCTTCTCAACGCTGGATCTATGCTATCTGGTCTATTGGTTGCTCCTATGACTATAACATTTCCTCGCTCAGATAAACCATCCATCAATGCTAGTAGCTGAGCAACTACTCTCTTCTCAACATCGCCAACAACATCTTCCCTCTTTGGTGCTATAGCATCTATCTCATCTATGAATATTATGCTAGGTGCATTCTCCTTCGCTTCCTTGAATATCTCCCTCAACCTTGCTTCACTCTCTCCATAATACTTATTCATTATCTCTGGACCATTTATCGAGTAAAAATTTGCCTCGGTCTCACTAGCAATGGCCTTTGCTATAAGCGTCTTACCACATCCTGGAGGGCCATATAGCAGTATTCCAGCATTAGGCTCTATGCCCAACCTCTTAAATACCTCAGGATACTTCAACGGTAACTCTACAGCCTCCCTCATCTTGAGTATCTGCTCCTTTAAACCTCCAATCTCTTCATATGTTACTCTAGATCTCTTCTCTGTTATAGTATCAGTCAGTATAGTCAATCTAGTACTCTCATCTATATTTACTATACCCTTTGGAGTAGCCTTGTACAATTTGAAATCTAGATAATTACCAAGAATTATTACTGAGACCTCATCACCCTCTAGCAAGGGAATATTTTTAAGCCTGCTCTTTACAAACTCTGTAAACTCTTTATCCATAACTATCTTGTTTAGAGAGATCAATGTAGCACTCTTTGCTACCTTAACCTCGCCTCGCTTTACTGTAACAAGTTCGTTTATACCAATCCCAGCATTCTTTCTAGTCTGGCCATCTATCCTTATAGTATCATCGCTAATATCATCATCATCAGAAGGCCATACTGTAACTACAGTCCTCCTCTTTCCTATAACCTCTAATACATCGCCAGTATTTACATTCAGTATTGACATTATGTTATGACTAACCCTAGCCCTCTTCTTCCCAACATCCCTCTGCTTTGCTTCTATTACCCTTAGTTGTATGGACTCGCTCTTACTCTTCATGACTATCTAAAGGCTTCTACTAAGACTGATCACTTGTATCTCGCTAACTCCTTGAGTATTCCTTATTATATCTTCAAGCCTATCCATATGGCCCTCTTTATCATCCATAACAAAATCTATCAATAATGCATTCAAGCCAAATGCTATGGGTTCTTTCATCTCAGCCTTTATGCTGATATCGCTAGGCAATGACTCTTTAATAGCATTCTTTAACATATCTAGATCTCTATCTATATCATCAGGCAAGATCTTTACTCTAGCAATCAACCTAGCCATATAGCATACACCTCATGGTCCAGTAAAGTTGCAGAGTTTACATGTATAACTCCTTGCAAATTCTCTACAGCTCTGGCAGCGCCATATGAGCACTCTACCACAGTTTGGGCAATTAAATTTGACAGACTCATCATTAGGCATTATGGGTCTATTACATGAAGTGCATATCGGTAATTGTAGAGTATTACTCATGTATATTCATTCTAATAGCATATAATTTATACCTTCTCATTAAAGTCTGTTAGCCTAGTATTACCCTTTATCAATGGTTCTGCATCATAGCCCAATCTCTTAAGATAGTTTGAGAATTCAGTTGCATATCCATGAACCGTGTATATCTTAGATGCCTTGCATCCTTTAACAACTTGTAATAACTCATTAAAGTCACAATGATCACTTAATGGCAATGTATAATCATACCTGTTATATCTATTCACCGTAGCCCAACCAGTGAATGCTATGGTAACTGCTGAATACCTACTCTTCATCTCCCTTATGAACCTAAAATTATGCATAGAAGAGATCATAATCCATGGCTTCCTTCTAAGCAATCCTTCCTCTTCAGCAAATGAGTAAGGCAAAGCATCTACTAGTTCAATTCCTAACTCCCTATATGCTTGATTAAATTTGTATACACTATCATGAAGATAGATAGGCTGCCAGTGCTTAAATAGACTTGTTAGTATCTGTGCCTTGCCTAGAGGGTAGCCTAGGAGCATCACTGGTATACCATTAGAGTATAATTTAGCAATTATATCGTTAGCAGTAGCACAAACCTTATCTATGCTTGGGAAACTAAATCCTTCTTTACCATATGTAGACTCGATTATTAGAGTCTCGCATCTTGGTAATTTGGCACCCTTCAAGAATGCTCTATCTCTAATGCATATATCACTAGTATATAATATGCCATCTATTAGTAATGATCTAGAACCAAGCGTATGGCCTGAATCTATGAGCTTTATACCATCATACTCTTCATAATACTCATCTATTGCATAACCCCTCTTCCTTGCAAGTATGCTAGTCTCTCTAGATGTGATTATCTTACTATCATTCCTTGGCATGTGAATATGATCTGAATGTGCATGAGAGATAAAAGTTAGTTCAGCATCTACACTTCTGCTAGGATCTAATGCTATGCTTATATCATTATGCTTTAGTATTATGCCATCTCTGCTAACTAGTATATGCATGATAAACTCTAGTATAGATGCTATTGAATAAATCTATCGATTTAAGTGCTATACAACTTATAAGGCTCGCCCTTACTATCTGTATAGTTAGAAAGGGTCTTACTGACATCTTCATGGAACATCTCTCTTAGCCTAGGATGTAACGCTTGGTAGATGTTATTACTTATTGATACATGATTAGGTTTTGATAATTCTGTTATCTTTGCAGCCATGCTTATTGGATATCCTATTATATCTATATGAGATCCCTCTGCATACTGAATCACAGCATGCTCACCAGCATCCATACCAATTTTAACCTGTAATTCTGGATAGCCATGATCTGCTAGTATTGGATTTATACCTTGATTAACTGTATCTATCATTGCAAATGAGCATTCTACTGCTGTATCACAGGCAAGGTAGTAATTCTTCTCAGTTGGGAAGTATGCCAATACAGCATCCCCAACATATTTGAGTACATATCCATTATAGTTATTTATTATGAATGTCATCTCTTGATAGAATGTCTGTATTATAGTTGCCAATCTCTTAACTGGCAACATGTTACTCATAACTGTAGAATTTACTAGATCTGCATAAAATACTACTAGGGAAGCCTTTGAGTTGATCCATCTCCTTAAATAGTTTTCAGAGCGTTCTATATCAGCATTAAACTTGATACCATACTTTAAAGATCTCAATACTCTACTCTGTACTTCTACTCTATATCTATCCTTATCAAGGGTGTATTCCCCTTCATTTATAAACATCTTTTTTATTCTTAAGCTATCATCCATTATAATATTTAATTTATCTATGTCATTCTTAAATGTAGCTATAGTAAGACTATTAAACCCATTCTTACAGCATATAGTTATGCCGCCGTAGCTCAGCCTGGGAGATGTTCCCAATAGCACTCGACTCTAGGGTGAGGCTGAAGACCGAGCTGTCGTGAGTTCAAATCTCACCGGCGGCATGATAGTTTAATTGGATTATGAATTTTGAGTACAATTCTGTATAGCATTAAACACTTACAGCCTCTTTAGTAGGTGCTCCATGCTTAGTTAGCCTTGGTCTAACATCAACTTGGATAGGAGTAAATTTGCCTAGCGAAGATTCATCTGCTGCTATCAATGTCTGGCCTATATGTAGTTTTGAGAAGTGATTAGTCATATCTTTAAATGCAGCATTCAAGATCTTACTATCCACAGTCTTATCAAGGAAGTTAACCATCTTGATATCTGCTAACTTTATTACCTTATCATCAACATCATCAGGTAGGTGTGTATCTAGTATAAGCCAATTCCCTCCATGCCTCTTCCTTCTGATAAGGTATTCTATGCTCTCAACAAAATCCTCGGCTACATGCTTCTTAAAGTAGTCATGTGCCTCATTTATGATGAATACAAATGGTTCATCCTCTAAACCTTGTTTTGTTTGTAGCCTACTGAGTATGAGGGTCATAACTGAGAATATATCATCTGGAGTCCTTATTGTCTTCCTAAAATCAAATATGTTTACACCTCCTATTGCAAGATTCTGTATAAAGTCATTATTACCAGAATTGAGGTAATTCTCTAGTATATCCAACCTTTGGAGTGCAAGATTCTTCTGAGCACTGGTTAGATTATTATCATTGAGTATATCAGATCTTATAGTGTTTAGATCAAACTTTTGGAATTGCCTCTTCTCTATTATAGAGAAGAGTCTTTTTATATAAAGTTGATCACTCTTATCACCAGTTGCAAGTACTATACTCCACTCCTTACCTGTTAGTGATGAGGGATCAACATAGATTGGGAATACATTCTTGGTTTTATACTCTTTCATAAACATGTCAGCAGCATTATCAAATATGTATGGATCTATAAAGACCTTAAACTTACTCTCATCTATAACCTCTAATGGTTCAAGACCGTACTCCTTCTTTAACTTATCACTCTCTATCTTTACATCATTCTTATACCTTATACTCCAGAACTCGGATATCTTATCCTCCCTTGGAGTATATAATACAATTATAGTTGCAGGTTTTTCAATATGGCATATCTTACTGATTGATCTGCTACATAACATCTCACATATAACTCCTATAGTATACCCTTTACCAGATCCCATCTTACCACAGATGAATATTATATGAGGAGAGTTGAGATCGATCTTAACTATCTTGCCTTCTGGAGTCTTCCCTAATATGCCCCATTGTTTAGGATGTTTATTATTACCTATTATTATCTCATCCGTGCTTATAGTAGATAAATCACTAGGAGTAGGAGTAGCAATATTTGCTTCTTTAGCAGCAATCTCTACTTCTTCTTTAGTAACTTCTTGAGGAATATCTTCTTTAGTAATACTTTCTTGAATACTAGATACCTCTTGTTTATTCATCATATCTTTAAATGTCTCAATAAATTCATCTATGAAAGGATCTAGATCTGCATTTGATGGTTTTTGAACGTTAATCTCTTTATCCTTTAGTAATACAAACACAACCGAATTACCAATACTAGAACTATATTCTCGAAAGATAGTTTTAGCCATCTCAAATGATTGGTGAGTAATAAAGAATAGTGAGTGATAGCTATACTTTGCTATATTAGGAGTCATCCAAGGGGATAACGCTATCGTAATAATGGGTCTACCGATAGATAACTCAACCTCCCAATAGATGCTCATATCATCCTCTATCTTAGTAAACTCCATCTTAGGCCAGTATCTTTCTCTTAACAATTCTAATGTTCTTTCTAGAATTGTAGAATAATCCTTTGTTAGCTCTATCTTTATCTTCTTGAGTTCTTTCTTAACTGTCTCAACCAAGAAAGGAGATAATGTAATATAATCTCTATATTTACCAATGATACCTTTCCAAGATGGAAATCCTTTATGATAATCCTTCATATACATTGGCTTACCCTTCCAAGCTAACTCATCTAATACCGCTAGTTCATTGTAACCCTCTTTAGATACCAAGCCTGAGATTATATTTAAGAGATAAGAGGTATTAGACTTTGATAATTCTAATAATTTTTGAGATATATTCTTAACATAATATGGTACAAAAAATTCCCTATCTCTACGACTAGTAGATAATATATACTTATTAATGACACCTCCTTTAATCATAGCATTTATTGCTACAGAAAAAGCAATCTCTATACTACTGGCTATAAATGCTTTTAATCTACTTTCATTATAATCATATTCAATTTCATCCTGTACACTCTCCATTGATAATAGACTTACTACTTGCTTTTCATAATCATTTAGTTTATCCAAAATCTTTACAACATGTTCTTCTAGTATTTTAGAACGTTTTATAGCCTCCACTATCTCATATTCATATTTATATACCCCTTCAGTCTTGAGTCTTTCTAATTCCTTTTCTACTATATCTTGTAAAACTTTTATTATATTTCTTGCTTTATCTTCACCATATCTTATAGTAAGGTTATACTCTATAAATTGGTAAATTTCAGATGATAACCACATATGTGCCCATTGGTATAATGCATCTAAAACCTCTGGTTGTGTCTTATATCTTTCTATTAGTTCATCTAAAGCACTACTCATATCAATCTATACTTAAATGTGGGCATAAAAAGGTTTCTGTACTTTAAAAATATTAAATATTTCAAGAAATTTGGCTATTAACATTATTATTTTGAGTTAATATAAAGTGCTTACTATTAGAATGCTAGTAGTGAGATATATTGGAATAGCATGAGCCATTGTTAGAAGGTATATTAAATAGGGCTAGCCAGATACTATATATGGATAGATACTATTCATTTTATCTAGCACTCTTCTATATGAGAGTGGCAGGATTAGAGATGCCTTCTATTAATGGTGTTAAGAGAGTGTATCTCTAATATTTGGCTATAAACATACTTTGAATGATAAAAATGGAGTACATTGGTAATTGTATTGATAATTTTCTTAATTACACTCTTCATGATTATACGCCATCCATGGAGGATCACTCTAGGACTAGCTGCTGGGATTGGTGCTTCTGCTTCACTCATCTTTGGAACTGTAACAGTGAAAGATGCACTGCTTGCATTTACCCACATCTGGGATGCTGCTCTAGTCTTCATAGGCATACTAACATTATCAGTAACGTTAGATGCTATGGGCTTCTTTAAATGAGCATCTCTAAAAGTAGTAAAGTTTGCACATGGAAGTGGAGTAAGACTATAATTGTTAGCATAGCAACCTTGATTGCAATTGATATATAGGCTATATACTTCTCTTAACAGAATCCCAGTCTCAATAGTTATTTGCTCAGGTGCCATCTTTATATTAATGATTCATATACTAACCTCAAATAAGCACTTAATTTTAAAAGAGGAGCATAAGGGAATAAGCATAATAATCAAGGAGATTAATTGGGATATAATTCTATTTATGATGAGCATATTTATCGTTGTTCAAGGGCTAAGACATACAGGTGCTATGGATCTATTTGCATACCTTTTCATAAAAACCATCTCATTGCCACTCCTCTCAGTGCTCATACCTAGCTTTATAGTTACTATAGGAGCAAGTATAATGAATAATTGGCCTATGACCATTCTTGGGATTATCTCAATAAAACAAGTAGCAAGTATGACTGATCTAAGTTCACAGCATCTGACAAGCCTAGTATTTTCAAACGTAATTGGTAATAATCTAGGACCACATTTCTTCCCCTTGGGATCTTTAGCAATATTGATATGGCTTGAGATGTTACGTAGCAAAGGAGTAAATATAAGACTAGTAGATTATCTAAAGGTTGGATCATTCTATCTATCACTGAGGTTACTATAGCATCTTTGATCTTATGGTTGGAGATAACTTATCTAGATCTAACTCTAAATATTGAATTATGAAGCATACAATTTATTTAACAATTGTATCTAGAAAGCTTAATGTTATACCCATTCTCAAATTTGTTAATTATGATTTGTAAAAGGATAAGCACTAAAAATTTTTATAATAAATTCTCTTCCTATTAATCCAATGCGTCTCCAGATAGAGTTCACATCTGATAAATCTATCTCCCTATCCAATTCATATAATCGTGCTCTACAAGGCATGATATACTCCTTACTCTATAACTCTAATACTTTCTTGCACGAGACTGGTTACCCTTTAGGCAAGAGGAGGTTCAAACTATTTACCTATTCTAGACTATTTGGTAAGTTCAACTCAAGAGGTTCTTATATCGAGTTTGATAAGGATATAAGCCTATTGATCTCTTCACCAATCAAAGAGTTTATAGAAGAGATATCTACCAGCCTTATAAATAATGAGTTCATAGAGTTGGAGATCAATAGATTAAAGGTTAATTCTATAAAATTTCTAAGTAAACCAGCTATAGAAGACTCTAACATAACTATATATACACTATCTCCTATAACGGTATATTCTACACTTTACACTAAAGATCAAAGAAAAAAGACTTACTACTACTCCCCATACGAAGAGGAATTTAGTGAGCTTATCTCAGCAAATCTTATAAAGAAGTATCGATTACTCACAAATATGGTAATTGATGGTAAAGTAGTTATAAAACCTCTTAAGAAGATAAGAGAGATAGTAACATCTTTTAAAGGAACTATAATAAAGGGATATGCTGGTTACTTTACTCTTCAAGGCAATCCAGAGTTAATTAAGGTAGGCTATGAATGTGGTTTAGGCTCTAAGAACTCTGCTGGTTTTGGAATGATAGAGGTGGCAAGGAATGCTTGACTCTCTAAAGATAATAGGAGAAAAGAATCTGGATTATTGGCTTGATTATATGATAAAGTATGATAAGGTCTCTAGCTCTAATAAGAAGACTCATCTAATACGCATAATATTTGATATTGATAATAAGAGAATAGACTTTGATTGGAAAGAGATACAAGAGTCGGTGTTAAAGAAATACAAATGGATAGGGCATACATTTAGTGCTAGCCGTGAAAATGTTATGAGATTAACCTTTGATAATTTGAAATATCTTAATAGTATAGAGAATATGCTAAAAAATAAAGCGAAATTAGATATAGATTTATATACTTATTTGAGTGAAATAAAAAATAATTTTGACCTTTCAGAAACCGAGAAAGCCGTCAATGAATATGTACGGAAGGAGAAGCTCAAGCCTTCTTTATATACAATTTGCATCAAGAAAGAAAGGGAGCTAGATCTTGCTACTCTAGATTCATATACGCAATTCTTAGAGAGTATACTCAAGTATACTAAAGATCTACGTGAAGGTATATGCTACATTTGTGGTAAAAAAGGCAAAGTGTTTAGCGATCCAGCGTTTGAGGGTGGTTCTTTGTTAAAAGTATATGTTACAGATAAAAAAGGATTTATATCTGGAATATCTAAGAATGAGGAATCTCTAGTGAAAACATTCTCCATATGTGCTGATTGTAGATGGTCATTAATAATAGGAGAGAGGTATGTAAGACATAAACTTATGAAGAAAGTAGGTCCAGCAAATATATATGTTATACCACGTGGAGGCATGAATGAATATAACGATGGAATACTCGAGGCTATAAGTAATATATTTGATAAAACAGCCTATGGATGGGATCCAATTAAAAGAATAGGTGAAGAATTAAAGAGATACGATGAGTACATCAAGGAATGGTATACATTGAATATAATATTTGGAGAAAAAGAGCAGGCCAGTTTTAAACTATATCGTTTTGTACAAGAAGTACCTATTACTAATCTAAGAATATTGATAGAGAAGATTGAATATATAGCTAATAAAGCAGCAAAGTATTGGAAGGATGGAAATAATAATTGGATGTTGAATTTGAGCAATATAACCCAACTCTATCCACTTCGTAAAAGTGGTTCTAAGACAATCATTCGACCATTAATAGAGTTGTTTACTTCTCTATTTAATATCACACCATTTCCTCTACATACATTGTTGGAACAAGCAGTATTATTAGCACGGATATATAGATTTGAATCTTATTCCAATTATAATATATCTAAACCTAAAGATAGTGATATAGAACTCTCCTATAAGATGATAAAGTTTAATTACTTCCTCCTCCTATTAAAAGAATTGAATATGATACCAGCATCTACCAATAGTAAAATAGAAGTAAGCGAGGAGTTGGATAGTAAAATTACTGAATGGTTCAATACTATGGGCTACAATGATCTTCAGAGAGGTCTCTTCCTATTAGGTTATCTCATATCCCAAGTAGGATCCGAGCAGTATAAGAAGGGCGATGAGAAGAAATCTATACTTGATAAGTTGGACTTTAAAGGTATGAAGGAAGAGAAGATCAAGAGCCTAGCATCTGAGATGCTACAGCATCTTAGAAATTATAGGATATTGAAGTATAATGAGCCTTATTATTATAAGATGTTAGAGATGATAAATAAGTCTCAACAAGAACTTGATAAAGATCCAATACATAATCTCTTCTATATCGTTAGTGGATATGCATATGGTACATATAGAGTAATTAAAGGAGGTGATACAAATGAGTAGTGAAGAGATCAAGAATAGTGAGATACTTCTTATATACGAAGCAAAGTTATGCAATCCTAATGGTGATCCAGATGATGAGAATAGACCTAGGATAGATCCAAGGACTAGAACAAATCTTGTATCTGATGTCAGGTTAAAGAGGTTCTTTAGAAATTATATTGTAGAGAGATATGGAGAAGATTATATCTGGGTAACAAAAGTTGGAGGAAAGAGCGTGGATGCAACTAAACGTTTTAACGACTTCAAAGACCTAGCAGATATTAAGAATAAGTGTATAGATGTAAGGCTATTTGGTGCTACAATCCCTCTAAAGGGACAGAGTGAGGGGAAAGGTGAGGCTCATTCTATAATCGGTCCAGTGCAATTCACATGGGGATACTCTCTCCATCCAGTAGAATTGGTAGATTCAGTCTCCATAACATCGGTCTTTAAGGGCAGGAGCGAAGAAGATAGAGGGGAGACAGAGTATGGTACTATAGGCAAGGATTGGCGTTTATATTATTCTCTAATAGCATTCTATGGTGTAATAAGTTCTACTAGAGGTAAGTATACAGGCTTGTCAAGCGATGATATAAAACTATTTGACAATGTGCTATGGGATAGTATTATAATTGACTCTACAACTCGAAGCAAGATCGGTCATAGGCCACATCTATATCTAAGAATTGAACATGATAATACATTCGATGGAGATCTACGTAGACTAATTAATGTAAGTTATAAAGAGCCTATTCGAAGTTTAGAAGATTTTGAAATTAAGTTGGATCGATTAAAGGAATTACTACAATCAAATAATTACTATCTAAGATGTAGCGAAGAGTTCTCCAAATACCTAAATCCAAATAGACAGAATCTACCACATACTAATCTAGATCTTGAGAAGATAATAAAACGTAATATCAGTACTTGATATGAGAATGCTAGTATTTGATATAAGAGGTAAGATGGCACACTTTAGGCGCTTCTATTCAAACGTAACCTCCCTTTCTTATTATTTTCCACCAAGAAATACAATCATAGGCATGTTAGCTTCGATCCTTGGTTATGATAGAGATAGTTATTACGATATTCTAAGCAGAGAGAGGATAGGACTCGGTGTTGGCATAAATAATAAAATGAGAAAGATAATTCTACCTACAAATTATCTAGATACAGATAACATAGGTGAACCAAGATTACGTGGCGAGGGTAGAAAACCAACTAGCGTAGAATATGTGATACCTTATGATATAGCAACTAATGAATTGTCATATAGGATATACTGTGGTGTATTTGATGAGAGTTTTGCTTATCATGAACTTTTGAAGAGAATAGAGAATAATACCTATGTATATCCATTGAGTTTAGGTAGTGTTAATTGTCTAGCCATAGCTAAACTGGTATATGATGGAGAATTTGAGATAGTAAGCAATAAAAACGAATTGGCTATAGAAACTGTTATTGCTCAAGAGTATGTAAAGAGAATCAATTATGTAGAAGATAGAAGAATTATGTTAGAAGAGAGATTACCACCAGATCTAGATATGGGGAGAAGAATAAAAGGTAATAGCAGGAATTTTATCTTTGAGGAAGGAGGAAAGGAGATAACTATAGAACCTACAGAGAAGGCTATAGAGAGCAAGTCCATATTTAGTGTATCTCTTGATAGGATGATATATGGAGCATTCCTCTAAATACTTCTCTCATCCTAACATTCCCTTAAAGGATCATCTCATTGCAGTAGGCTCTTTATGTGAGCATAAGATGAGTAATATAATTGATGATACAAATCTTATTAATATCTCCAAACTATTAGGAGTTACTCATGACTTTGGTAAGTATACTAACTTTTTTCAAGAGTATCTTAATGGGAAACATCATAACAATGAGTTAAAATCACATGCACCACTCTCATCATTATATATAGGCTGGTTACTACTGCAAGAGAAGATGGATCCATTCCTTATATTCGCTTCTATGCTAGCAGTTTATTCCCATCATAGAAGCATAGATAAAGAGTACGATGAACTAGACAAGGTAATTAGAAGATTTATAGATGGGTATAATAATTACGCTCAGCAGTTAAGATCTTTAAGAGAGAATAAAGATTATATCTCTCAAGAACTTCAAGAGATGGGCTTACCTCCATTAGATGAGTTTCTAGAATGGATAGATAAGAAGGATTACTCTCTTAATAAGGTTCTATACCGATTTTACCACAGTAATAAAGGCAATTATGATCTCGCATTTGAGAGGCTCTATACTCTACTACTACTATTCTCAATTTTGATAGATTCTGACAAGAAAGTTACTAGGATGATCAAAGAACCAGAAAGGAGAGAGATTGAATCTCGCCTTGTAGATCTATATCTCCAAAATCTTGATGCTTCACCATTAGATGACTTGAGAAACAATATAAGATTGGATATATTGAATAACTTTGTTTCCATAATAAATTCAACATCCATACCAAGAATATTCTCCATCAATGCTCCAACTGGTAGTGGGAAGACACTACTCTCTTTAACCATAGCTTTGAGATTGAGAGAAGAGGTTAAGAAGAGGACTGGCAAACTATATAGGATAATCTATGTCTTACCATATATAAATATCATAGAACAGACATACTCTATCTTCAAAGAAGTCTTAAATAACGAAGAACTAAATCTTATAATGAAGCATCATCATCATTACTTCCCTCCTGAAGATGATAAACAATCTGTAGAAGACAAGCTGATGTTAATTGAATCATGGGATTCTGAGGTAATAGTAACTACTTTTGTAAATTTTATGGAGACTCTAATAGGCACTAAGAATAGGATGCTTAAGAAGTTTAACAAGTTGTACAATTCTATAATAATACTTGATGAGTTACAAACCGTACCCATAGATTACTGGCTATTACTCAAACATGCACTGATATCATTATCAAAGTATAGCTATATAATATTCATGACTGCTACAAGGCCTTCTATATTTAATGAGTATTGTGAACTATTACCTCAATGTGAGAAGTACTTCAAAAGACTAGATAGAGTAAAGTATAGAGTGTATAATAATGAAATGAGTATAGAAGAAGCAGCAGATTACATAGTGCAAAATTATAAAGGGCATAACACCCTTGTTATAGTTAATACCATAAAGACCTCTATCAAACTCTATGAGAGGATAAAAGAGTTGTTGAGCAATAATGTAGTATCTGTGAAGAGGGCGAGTGAATATTTCAACGATCCAGATCTCATAAATAAACCATTGCTAGTCTATCTATCTACAAATATAATACCTAGGGAGAGATTCGATAGGATAAGGCTAATCAAATTGCTAATGAAGAAGAAAAAGAGGGTTATAGTAATAAGCACACAACTAGTTGAGGCTGGTGTAGATCTAGATTTTGAGCAGGTGATAAGGGATATAGGACCATTTGATTCCATAATACAAGCTGGTGGCAGATGTAATAGAAATTGGGAGGATCATAAAGGAGAAGTTAATATCATAAAGATAAGATCCAATGACTTACTAGATGCAGAGATTATCTACGGTCGCTCTACTATAGCTATAACAAATGAGATACTCAAAGAGAAGGAAGAATTTGATGAATCAGAGGTATTCTCAATGATAGATAAGTATTATAATCTAGTAAAAGATAAATTACAAGCATTAGAGAGGGATCATTCTAAATACTATTTGAAATCTATTAGCTCGCTAAATCTTAAGGAGTTATCAACGTTTAGAGTAATAAAAGAGGAACCTAAGATCTCTATATTCGTAGAACTGGATGAGAGATCAACTGAACTACTCAAAGAGTTTAAAGCGATTTACAGAAAAGTGAGTGACGAGAGAGAGGATAGGTATGAGAGAGTAAGAGAGATGAGGATAGGAAGAAGCAAGATCGAAGATTACATAATTGAGACGTGGTATAAGGAGGGTATATCTTTAAAATCTATTGATGAGAATATAAACTATATCTATCATCTTACAAGCGAAGATATAGATAAGTATTATGATCATGAGACTGGATTACGTATAAGTTTGGATGAGGTAAATGAGTCATACCTCCTCCTCTAAAGATCCAATCTATAGATTGGATGATGGTAGCATTATAACTGGCACACTTGTTTGGTACTCTGCTATATGCAAAAGAGAAGTATGGTTGATGGCTAAAAATATAACTCCAGATGAGGAGGATCCTTTACTAGATAGAGGCAGAGCAATTCACGAGACTAGCTATAAACAGTTTAGAAAAGAATTACAATTGGAAGGCATGAAGATTGATCTTATAAAGTATAAGGATAAGGTCATATGTGAAGTAAAGACATCTTCTAAATTCATCAAGGCAGCAAGACTACAATTATTATACTATCTATATAGATTGAGTAGCGATGGATTAGAGGTAGAAGGCGAGATACTTATACCCCTTGAGAAGAAGAAGATGAAGGTAAGATTGGATGAGGAAGGTAAAAATGAACTCAATTCCGCACTTATGGATATAAGATCTATCCTCTCAAGCGATAAACCTCCATTGCCTAATTTCATACCCTACTGTAAGAGTTGTGCTTATAGATACTTTTGTTGGTCAGATTGAAGAAGCGTATATACTTATTGAACAGTGGTAGGATAGAGAGGGAAGCAAATACGCTAGCATTCAGTTCAAATAGTAAGAAGAGTTTCATACCAATAAACAATGTATCCTCGCTATACGCTTTTGGAGAGATAGATATTAACAAACGAGCACTAGAGTTTCTTACACAATACCAGATTCCAATCCATTTCTTTAACTTTTATGGATATTATATAGGCAGTTATATACCTAGACGCTCATACAATGCTGGCATAGTTACTTTGAGACAGGCTCAACATTATCTTGATGCTGAGAAGAGATTGTATCTTGCAAGACAATTCGTTAAAGGTTCGATAAGTAACATACTAGTCATACTTGCCTACTATAATAATAGAGGCGTAGATCTTAACGCAACTATAGATTATATAAAGGATACATTGCAGATGGTTGAGAACTCTAAGAGCATAAATGAGTTAATGGGTATGGAAGGTAACGTTAAAGAGTCTTACTATAGTGCGTTTA
>FWWL01005237.1_pt1 | contig 20504 bp, 29 predicted proteins | sample 2228331 | NCBI WGS metagenome assembly FWWL01 (sample SAMEA103939775, study PRJEB20133) | metagenome | reverse complement strand
CGCGCCGTCGCCAACGAGCCCCGACGGGGGCGATGTTGGCGGCGGCGCGCGCGGCGGCCTGGCGTGGGGGGAACCGTAGGGTTTCCCCCACCTGGCACAAGGGCACGACAAAGGGCCAGCGCCGGGGAAGTCCCCCGATGCTGGCCCGATGCTCCTGCCAAGGAAAGGGTAGGGGCGGCGCTGGTCCGCCCCTGTTATCTCATCCCCAATTGTGCCGCTTGGCGTCGGCGGGCATGGGTGCCTGTGCATCGTAGCGGAAGGCGTGAACCGGAACGCTTGCGGCCTTCAGTTCGTCCAGCAAGTGCGACTGAATGCCGGTGCCTTGGCAAATGATCGCTTCGACGGGCCGGAGGCTGACAAGCTGGTCATTGCGCTTGAAACCGGCGCTCTTTCCGAAGCGCTGGGCGTTGGGGGCAAAGGTGACAATCGGCACGCCAGCTTGTGCGGCCCAAGCTGCGGCGATGGCGTCGCATCCCTTGCGCTGGCCGGTGGTGCAAAGGGTCATGCTCGGGATGCGGGCCTTGATCTGGTCGAGGCGGGCGTAAAGCTGCTGATAGTCGTGCCATTCCTGACCGCCGGAAAAGACGACAAGGGGGCCGGTGGGATTGCGCTTTTCGCGCAAGGCGGTTGCGCGCGCCTTTAGGAAATCGGCCGATGCGATCTGGCTTGCGGTGGTGGCGCTGGAAACACGCGATCCGCGCGCGGTGCTCCATGGGCGGCCGGTCTGCGAACGGTAGCAATCGGCGGCATAGTCGCGCATGCATTCGATCGCGGCGCGCTGTTCCATCTTGGTACGCGCACGGATCTGCAAATCTTCCATTTCCGTTGCATAGATTTCGCTGCGGTCGTCCTGCTCGATCCGGCTTTTCAGGTCACGGCAAAGGGTGTCCTCCTCGCGGGCCAGCTTGTCCGCTTCGTAGTGAAACGAATTGACGATGCCCCATGCGATCGCCTGCGCGCTCGGCTCAAGGCGGGTATCGCGGAAAAGGTCAAAGATGGTGTTGATGATGGCGTGACATTCTGCCTGCGCCTCGGCGGGCTCGGGCATGTCCAGTTCCTGCCGCTCGCCTCCCATGTCGAGGATGGAAAGGGCGGTCACGTCGCCGAAAGCCTCGGTGAAGCTGTCGAGCACGGAATCTTGCGCGATCATGTCGGCAATCTCTGCCTGCCGTGCCAGTTCTGCCAGCTCGTCGGGGGTGGCTGCGGTTCCGGCTTCGTCCTCGGCGCGCTGGGTGTCGGCAATCGCCTTGTCGAGGTACTGCTTGCGCAGTTCGGCGGGCGTGGTGCCGATGGCCTTTGCGAGTTCGGCAAAGCTGCTATAGCTGCGGCTGTTCGTTTCCTTGGTCATGATAACTCATCCTTGGCAGGGGATAGCGAATAGGGTCGGGAGAGGGGGTCCATCCCTCTCCCTTCCCGTCGGGGGATTAGAACGCGGGAACGTGGTCCTCTTCGTTCTCGGCGGCGATGCGGCCATCTTCGGTTGCGTTGCCTTCACCGAAATTGTCGTCACGCTGGCGGCGGCGGGTCTGGCGGGTGCCGTCCATGTTCTGGCGCATGGGGGCCGGACGGTTCCAGACGACGCGATAGCCGTCCTCGTCGTCACCAAAGACCATGATTGCCATCTTCTCGGGAAGGCTGGGATCGTCGAGGCTGCCCTGATAGAAAACTTCGCCGGTGGAATTGCTGGTCGCCTCCCAAAGCGCGCCGACCTGCACCCACTTGCGGGCGACGTTAAGCGCCATGATCTCGAACGCGGGGGCCTTGTCGTTCGTGCTTTCGACGGGGCGAAGGCCAAGGCGGGCAAGGTCGACGGTGAGGGTTGCGATCGAACCGATGAGCTGGCCGTTCTTGAGGGCGAAAGTACCGATGTTCATGAGCATTACTCCTATAGTGCGGGGCCTGTCCCCTTGTCTTTGGTCCGGGGCGTCTCCCCTTCCCTTCCGACACACTAATTCTACTCCCTAAACTCTAAATACTGAACTGCATTGATTTCTTGACAGCTATTTACCGTACATGGTGGACCTGAGCCTAAATAGTTGGCGCGGTAGCGACATTACAAAGAAACGTCGGCCCGCCAGGGCCGTCATTACTGACCAACAGAGCGCAAGGGGGTGGGTTGTCATTCACCGCACACGGAGCCACCTTCGCCTGTGTCCCAAGTGGCACGCCGGGGATCGCTCGATCAAAAGACGTCGCGCTGCGACCTAGCGGAGCTTGCCGGTCCGCGCTGGCTGTCTGCGACAAGCAGACAAAAGCCAGCCAGCGCGGACCGGCTAGCGCAGCTTGGTTGGAGGCAGCTTTTGATTGAGCAACCCGGTGTGCGACGCCGGGACACTGGCGGGGGTGGCGCAGTGTGTGGTGAATGACCTGGCGCGAGGTTGGTGCCGGGAGCCGGCGTCCTCGCCGGTTCACGGCATAGACAAGGGAACCGGCCCCGAAGGGGACGACAACAGCCGCAGGCTACTGGCGCTGTGCGTGGGCCAGGAGCGCCGTTGAGGTGTAAAGGAAGGGCAGGAGGCCTCATCGCAGCGCAGGGCCTTCCAGGATCGTTGCAGATCCGCTGAGAGGAGGGCAGGGCGCCCGGGCAAGGGATCGTTGCCCGTCAGGGTGGAGACCCGCAGGGGCTCCATGAGCCGAAGGCGAGCAGAGCCCGGTCTCGCCGCAGGCGAGATGACCCCATTACTTTGAGATGTTGTGAAAGCCGATTGCCAAGAAGGGGTTAATGGGGGAGGATTCCGATAGATCACGAAAGATCGATGATGCTTGAAATTGAGCATCAGCGGAGATTCAAGCGATGGCTTTTGAGATAGTTCGCGTTCCGTTGCCTGAAAGGGGAAGTTTCTGGTCGGCTTTCGTGCTCTTGCTTCCTGCACTGATCGGCACGCCGCTGGTTTATGCGTACCGCTGGATTGTGCCTGAGCCTTATTGGCTGATTGGCGCGGGGGTGATGATTGCGGCTGTCTTTGGATACCTCTGGTACTGGTGGTTGAGCGGTGCAGATGAGCGTCGGACGGCAGCGGAGCGTCGGGCGGTTCGTGATGCTGAGCTGGCGGCATCGAAGGCGCGGTATCGCGCCCAGCAGGCAGCGGAACTGGCTGCACTGCAGGAGAGCCTGGAGCCCGCTTCGTTGATGGAGATCGAGGAGATGGTTGCAAATGCGCCGCCTGAGTGGCGCCGGGTGTTGGTGCGGCTGTTAGGGGAAGAGGCGCAGCAGGGCCGGCAGTTTTCGAAGGGGACGATAGGTCGGCTGAACGATTATGTTCATGGTCGCCTGTCTGAAGACGAGATGGCTGGGCCGCTTGTTGCAGCAGATGGTCTCGAGCATGGACCGCAGGCGGATTTCATTATGAAGTTGCGGTGTCGTTACGATCGCAGCTGGTGAGGCATGATGCGGCTTTGCCGTTTCTCTGGCCCGCAGGGCCTATCAGGGATTAGAAAGCTAGTGGTTGAGCGTAACATGCCCATGGAAGAGACTTCGACATTGACGCGCGCGGATCTTGCGGAGGCGCTGCATCGAACGATCGGATTATCACGAACCGATGCGCTTCACATGGTGGAACAGATCCTCGAGCGCATGTCGGATGCCCTTGCAGCGGGCGAGAATGTGAAGATTTCGAACTTCGGGACGTTCCTGCTGAACGACAAGGCGGCGAGGATCGGTCGTAATCCCAAGACTGGCATCGAGGTGCCGGTGTCTGCGCGCCGTGTGGTGACGTTCAGGCCGAGCCAAGGCCTGCGCGATCAGGTGGCGGGATCTCGCGGAACGTAGGTTGCCAGGCCGAGCCAAGATCCGTTACCGCCGCGAAACTGGCGCACGACGTCACCTTGATCCCAATGGCCGGTGAAGATGCCGCGCCGGTTGATGCCGCCGACAGGGCGGGTGCGTGCCGCGAGAAGGCGGGCGCGGCGCGTGTCTCGATCGAGGTGCCGCAGTGGTTCCATGGCGGTGGTCCTTTCTGAATGAGGGATCGAGGAACGATCCGTGGCGACGCTTTGCCGCGCACTTCACTCAGGAAGGCGCGGCTTTGCAGATATTGGCGTGAGAAGATCGATCACGGTAATGTCGAGCACATCCGCCAAATTCTGCATTGTTGCGAGGGTCGGGTTCGCTTTGCCGTGGATGATATGGGAGATGTGCGAGGCGGCGACCCCGGATCGCTTGGAAAGTGCAGTTTGGGTCATCCGGCGCGAAGCGCAGAAAGTAGCAAGGTTTGCGGCCAGCGTTTGTTTGAGTGTCGAGGCGGGGATCGTCTCGGAGAGAGGTAGTCGGGTCATATGTGCATGATCGACGAATAGATCAGGCAAGCGGCCAATAAGCCTCCAGTTATCCATGCAACGCGCGTCGGGCCGACCATGCTGAGGCATAATCCGCTGATTGAAAGCACGATGATCAGCATCCAGGGATCTCGGCCGGTGACGTAGTTGTAGACTACGATGGGCACGCCGACGGCGAGAGGCAGCCAGATCCAGTTGAGAAGCGCAAAGCGGCGCAAGCGTTCATATCGGGTGAGCGGCGGGGCACCAACTGGCCGAAGCTGGAAGACGCCTGATGCTCGGGTGGTGGCTACCGCCAGGGCCATGGGGATGACCGTGAACAAGATCGCCAGGGGAAGGGCGGCTTTCATATCAAATGTCATCCATGGCGCGATGGTCCTGAACAAAGTCCGAGACGAGAACGATCGCGGCGCCAGTGATCGACCATGCCGCGATGGCGACGACTGACCAGGTTTGCCATGTCCGAACGGGCAACCCTGTAAAATTTCCGAAGAGCGTTCCGAACGAAAAGAGGGAGATGAGCACTCCCATGATGGACATCCATGGCGCCCATAGAGGGCGATCGAGGATCTTGGTGAGCATCGATAGTTCCATCCGGTTCATGGGGCGGACATCGGAAAAGCCGCCACGATTGTCTCGGTAACTGTGAAGCATTCGGTCGACCCACAAGGCAAGAGAAAGCGCACCTGATGGCGGGTCGCCGGTCTGGCAAAGACTTTGGGACAGGGGGTATCGGGATTGCCAGACCGGCGGGAACAAGACTGCATCTCGCTCGCGAGAGCAGGATTGAGGTTCAAATCCTAACAAAGGGTTAAAATCCTTTGAGACCAAAGTTCCCGGAAAATGAAATCACCTGTCATTTGAAAGTGATGATCGACTTGACTGGGCCGTTCACTTAATGTTCTAAATGCCGCGTAGGTCTCACCGAAGGAGGACAACCTATGAAGATGAAGGACGTACTGGAGGGGTACAATTACGATCTGCCCCTGATGGACGCGATGAACGATGTCGAACTTCGACCTGTTCGCCGGCTGCTGGCGGGAGCCCTTATGGGTGAGAGCCTGGATGCCGGGTATTTCGCGACCCGTGAAATGGCCGATGCTTTTTACGACCTGTGGAACGACGTCCGCAAGGGCGTGCGCTATGGCGAGGGCTATCTGGCCTTTGAGGAAATCCTCAAGGACAAGAACCCGCTGCAGATGAAGCTGTGGTATCTGACCTGCGAACGGGATCTGAATGAAACCGTGAAGGATATGCGCTGGCTTGCGATCCTGGCAAACCGTCGTGCCTACATGGCTCGGGCCGTTCGGGAATCGGGGGCGCAAGTGCTGCATGTTTCGGCGCGCAATCTGGTCGCCGGCAAGACGCCCGCCGAAATGGTGGCGGATCAGACGGTCTGGAATTGAGCGCTCAGGCTACGAGCGCAAGGATGGTTTCCGGCTCGGTCGGCTGATGCCGCGAGACGCGGAAGGGTTGCAGAGGGTTGTCGGTGCGCACGACGAACTGGTCGGCGCCGGTGGTGTCGCGAAGCTGACAGGCGACGGCATAGCACTTCTCGAACGAGGTGAGATGGCGGCGGCGGGCTGAGAGAGACGAGATAGTCATAGGTTTGTCCTTCGGGTGATGTCCTTCGGGTGATGTGCGCAAATGCGCGGGAACGAGCCATGCAGGTTCGTTCATGTTAAATTGACCCATTGCGATCTATTATGGATGGAGCCGGAGTCGACGTTCAGGCGTTGCTCTGGTTGATCCACGGTAATGCATGGGTCTCATTCAATCGACGGGGTCGAAGCCGCTGCTACGGTTTCGGCCCCGTTATTGTTTGCAGTCGCCTTTGTCGTTCGACCCGCAAGGTGGCGACGACTTGCGGATCGGCGTGGCTCTGGATCAGACGCAGAAGCGCGTCATCGGGTAAACTGGCTGGATCGAGGCGTGGTCCTTTAGTCCTGGGCGCAGCACGGCCGAGGCCGAGCAGGACGATGCGGTTGCGCACTTCAACGAGGCGCTCGCCGCGCTCCGCGCGCGTGAAGGCTCGATCAAGGCCGTAGAGCCAACCGGAGTTGGCTTGGGCCAGCATGGCTTCGCAGCGGGCCAGATCGTCGGCGTGCCGGCAAAGCCGGATGCGCTCGACGGTGAGTTCGCGCGCCGTGCAACGCACGCGCTCGTAGTGATCGCTGCTGGGGCATTCGATCGCGAACAGGCGGTGCATATGGCGCACCCAAGATCCCATGCTTTCCCATGCGAACGCGGCGGGCGGTGATTTCTCGGCCTTGCGATATGCGCGAAGCGGCGGCGCCGATCGAGGCGGCTGCTTGTCGCCGAAGAAAAGATCGGGTTGACGGATTGGCATAGCAGCCTCCATAGGTTGCTAAGTGATTGATTATTAACATAATAAGTCTTATCAATCTTATGCTAGGCCCATATTGCAGGGTACGCGCGCGCGTGTGATGATCCCCCTGTCGATGCAGGAGCAACGCGGATGATGGACCCGAAACAGATGACCGACGAACAGTTGGTCGATGAATGGGATAAAGTCGAAGACGGTGAAAACCTTACGGATTTCGAACAGGCCGTGCTCGATGAAATCGAGAGGCGTAACATCGACTTGTAAAATATCGTTAGATTTATGACGATTTGTCCAAGTGCGCCGCAGGCATCTTGAACATGGACACGATAATGCTAATGGCCGCGACAGGTGCCGGGTAAACGCGACCGCCCGGCACCGCCATCATTATCGTCCCCCCTCCAAAGAAGCCTTCAGTTCCTCAGCGCCGGTTGACCGATCGCCCGCTGCGACTGAGAAATTCGGTGACGATCTTCGTAAAGAACCCGGGCGTTACCATTCCGTAGCGGTAGTCGCCGTTGGCTCGCGCGCGGACATCAAAGCCCATCCAGTCGAAACTGTTTGCCTCTGAGACAACGACAAAGCTCGAATCAGGGTACGGCAGGCCCATCGCCTTCCCGACGTCGCCGGGGATCTTGATCGTGTTGGACGGGTTGATCTCGCCTTTGGTCGTAACAGCAAGGACGATATAGCCTTTGCCATCGGCAGCGATAACGATGACAGGACGTTCCTTGAGGCCCTCGTCTCGGCCTCCGGCTTGCTCGGCTGCAAAAAGGTAGACGTAGTTTATGACCTCACCGCGCCGCGGCGGCAGATCGTCACTGCTGCCAGTCGAAGCGGCCTGCTGCGATTTCGGCTTCGCTTGGAAGGCTGGCTTCAATACGCGCCGCGTCGTCATCGGTCATGGTCTCACTGGTGAACACCCGGCGATTGGCGTGCAACGCTTCAAGCGCAGCTGCAGCACGATCGAGATAGTCGATGCTGACCACGGCCGCATAGCGCCGCCTGTTCTTCGTCAGCACGACTGGACCATGCTGGCTTTGATCGACAACAGTGCCAGGGTGGTTATGGAAATCGGTAAGAGCAACGGATGCGAAGCTCTCGGCATTGGTGGCCATGATAATCTCCGTCGAAGCCTTCCAGCCAATATAGCCAGAATGGCCAGAATGGCAATGCGGCTAAAGATCCTCACGGACCATGATCGTCATGACCCTGCGCGTGACGCTGGCGTCCGTGGGATCGGGCGAACCCCATTTCAGGTCGGCGTCATAGGCGTCGATCTGGAAATAGACGGTGGTGCCCCGGTATTCGATCTGGCCGCGATCGCGCTCGGTCCTATCGTCGTCAGGATAGGTGAATTTGCGCACCTCTGCGAGGATCTGGGCCTGGGCGACCAGTTCGGTCATCGTATTGTTGGCAAAGGTGCCGAGGCAGGTGCGGGTGATGACGATGCGCCCGGTACGGTCGAGACCGTGCCGGCAGCGATCGTTGAGACGTGCGATGATTTCGCGTTCGGACATGCCGGCTGCGACGGTTGCGAGGGACATGGCATTTCTCCTGTGGGTCAGGCGGCGAGACGGGGGCGTTGCGATGCGGGCACCGCAGCATTGAAGCGTTCGATCCAGCTGCGCATGGTCGGGCGCTCGTCGACGGGGATCGAGGCGGCGACGTCCTGAAACTGGATCAGGTCGAGCGGGGCTTCGCTGATGATCCGGTCAATGTCGTCGGCGGGCAGCAGCCGTTCATGGCGGATGAAATCCGTCATGCGGCCCGGCCTCGCGCGCGTGGATTTGCGCCAGAGACCTTCAACCGTGTGAAGGCGCGGCGCGGCGCGTGCTTCAACAAGGACGATCAGGCGAAGGCACCATACCGGCAAATCGCGGACCTCTGAAGGCGACATTCCTATGCAAAACCATTATGTCGCCATTGAGACGATCCATTCCCTTTGACGGGATAAGGATATTGTCCCATTATCGATCGGGTCGGGGCAATAAAATGGAAACGCCCAGTGTCATGTCGAGGGTTCAGTGCATCTTTTCCCGTTCGATCCTTGGCTCGGCGTCGAGCCTATACTTCTTGATGGGACGATGATCCGGCCTGCGCTTGATGACTCCATAAAGCAGGACGCAACCAAATACTTACCCGAAACAAATCTCCCTTCTCTCCTTCATTCCGACGGAAGCCCCGTTGTAGAAGTCAATTCGTTCATCACGTTCCTGCGATCCGATGGCGTGTCCCTTGCCAGCGCAGGCCACTATGCTCGAGATCTTCAGGTCTTTGCCCGTTACCTGCGGGATGCGCGTTCAAAGTCGTTACTCGACGCATCGAGTGCCGACGTAGGGAAATATCGCAGCCTTCGGCTCGAAGGGCCGGGCGAGCTCCGACTATCGGGATCGTCTTGGAAGCGCACCTCTGCGGCGCTAACGCGGTTCTATCAATGGGCCGCCAGCGAGGACGCAGGACTGATATCAGTTGCGCCGAAAACCAGATTCCGCCGTGATGGCGCGGTTGCCGAAGATACGATCCGCATGATCCCGCTCGAGGATTACGTTCTGTTCCGAGACCAAGGCCTGCTCGGTGGGGGTTACGCGAACGGCATCACTCACCGGCGGAATCCGATGCGCGATGCCGCGTTCGCCGAGCTGCTTGTGACGACAGGGGTTAGGCTCGAAGAAGGCGCAAGCCTTCTGATCGGTGAGCTTCCGACGACGAACGCCCGCGTCTTTCACGGCTGTCGCAGCACCATGATCGACCTGCCCGCCACAATCACCAAAGGGCGCAAACCTCGATCAGTGCCGTTCCCGAGGCGGGTAGCCAGTAACTTCATCGACGCTTATATTCGCGAGGAGCGGAGCCAGTTGGTCGATCGCTGGCGACGCGCGGGTGGGGTCCGGACCATGCGGCAGCCGCTCATCGGCACGCTTGCAGGCGGGCAACGCGTTTTGATCAAGGGCGAGCGGCGCCCTCGATCACTGGCGACTCTGCGCATCGACGAACGACGCAACCTCCTATTGCTGCCCGGATCGGGCGCACCATTGGAAAGTGCGCAGCCGGCAGCATTGTGGCTGGCGCAGGACGGCCAAGCCCTCACCCCCGCGGCATGGCAGTCGATATTCCGGCGTACCAGCAAGAAGTTGTCGGAGGACATGGGCTGGGACCTACACGTATCGCCCCATACCCTCCGGCATACCTTTGCCGTCTACTGGCTTACACACCTCGTCAAAGCGGAAGTGATGAGGCTCGACGATCGATCTGTCCCGGATCGAACCGAGGAAATCTACATGAAGGTTGTCAGCGACCCCTTGCGCCGGGTCCAGCGATGGCTGGGTCACGCCAGCGTCCTGACCACTGAAAAATATCTCACCTACCTCGATGAAGCCTTCGAAATCGTAGATCAGGCGGCCGAGGCGCTGGACTCTCGTCTGATGGGCTTCTTCTAGCAGTGGGTCGCCCTCGCCTCTCGTTCCGCGATTTACCTCCGCAGCAGGATGAGGAGCCGCGAGCCGACGCGATCGTAGCCTATCATCATCGTGACGGTGTCGGGCGCGAAATGACCTGGTTGCTGCACGAGGTGGGGAACGAAGGCCTGGGTCGCGATCTTGCCTTGTACCTTGGGCCGATGATGAACGAGCTGTTCGCCGGCCTGGCCGTCCCGAGTGTCGAACAGTATCGACAGAGCTGGATCCCGCTCGGGAAACATCTGTCCTCCAGCGGGCGCCTCAACGGGGGGCTTCGCGTGATCACGGCCGCTGACATCGATGCCTGCGACGTTCGGGGTCAATACTCCCGGTTCCGTTGCCTTGTTCACGGCCTTCGCGCGATAGACGAACGAAACCCTGATCTGCTTCGTCCGGATCTGAAGGCGCGGATCAACTTCACGAGCCGGCACAACGGAACGGCATTACGGCCCCGCGAACCGTTGACACCGTTCGTCGCTCGCGTCCTGAAAGACGCCGCTGATCGCAGCGTGGTAGCTACACGCGAAAGGATCTTGACGGGCCGCGAGCAGATCGAAGCTTTGCGAAACAAGCCGGAGAGGAGCCGCTTTGAGAATGTGTTCCTGAGGGTCGCCGACGGCACGCGCCCCGCTCGAAGCGAGTTCGACATGTTCAAATATCGCAAGGTTGCCATCGCCGCGGCCAGCGATCTTCTCGTTCTGACCCTGCCTGATGCGATCTGCTTCATCATCGCCATCGCGCTCCGGGTCGAAATGCCGATAGAATGCCTGCGGACCCTGCGGCGCGACTGCCTGAAGAACCCCGCGAGAGGGTACGTCTCCATTGAATACACAAAGGGACGAGGCGGCCCCCGCGCGAAGATCAAGCGCGAACGCGTGCGTGATGGTGGAATTAATACGCCCGGCGGACTCGTTCGCCTTGCCCTCGAACTATCCCGACCCGCCGCCGAGCGAATGGCCGATCGAGGGGACCCGAATGCGGATTACCTGTGGGTGGGCTTCGTTGCAGCCGGACTGCCGAGCTGGCGGCGGTTCAGCCTTTCTACCCACAACTTCTATGCCGCGATCAGGAGCCTTTGGCTCGTCGACGAAGCGGGCAAGCCGATAACCAAGATCGTTCCCGCCCGGCTAAGGAAGACGGTGAAGCGGGACAATTACTTGCGCCACACAGGCCACCTTCGGCGCTTCGCGAGCGATCACTCGAAGCCAGTTGCCGCTCGGCATTATGCCGCGGTGGACGGGCTTCGAGAAGAGCATGCACGCTCGGTAGCGGTCGCTGAAGGTCAACTGTTCGACATGGCGATGATGCCGTTGGTCCTGCCACCGAAGGAGGAAGTCAGCGCGCTCGCATCCGGCCTCTCGATCGGAAACCAAAAGCTCGACGCAGGCGCGGTCGCGTCGTTGGTCTCAGGCGATGCCGATACGTTCCTTGGCATGTGTTCCGGCTTTTGGTCGAGCCCTCTTGGGCGGAACGACAACGGCTCCTGCGCCACCGCGTTCACCGGCTGCCTCCATTGCTCGAATGCAGTGTTCACCGCACGAAAACTGCCTGCATTGCTGACCTATCTGACATGGCTAGCTGAACGGCGCGCCGTCATGACGGAAGCGGAGTGGCACGAGCGCTACAGCGCCGACCATAATCGAATTATGGTACAGATACTCCCCGTGTTCGACGCTGGCGATATCGAACAGGCTCGGTCCACGGCGGAAAATGCCGCTGTGGCGCCAGCGCTGCCGCCACATCTTCAGCGGGGCTGAACATGCGTCGGGTTCTGGAACGTGCCGAAGCATCTTGGCGGATTGACCGTTCGGCATTGGTGATTCCGCCCCAGATGGTCGTGAGTGGCCGTGAGCAGCAGAATATCTCTCTGGTCGGGGACGATAAGTGGCTGCTCGAATGTGCCATCGCGCGGCCGACAAAGGCCCATGAAGCCTGTATCTGCTTCGGTCGGATCGCCGATGCTGATGAGCGGGAGCTCATACGAGAATACCTGTTCCTGTCTTTAAACTACGACTCCCGAGACAATGTGCGCGGCCGCCTCGGCGTCCTGAAACCTGGTTCGCTGATGCAGGTCGGCAATATAATCCGGCATTTTCTACAAGAAGTGCGGGAAGCCGGACTTCGACTCCACGAGATCGATCAGCCTTGGCTGGATCAGTGGCTGTCCGCGAAGCGGCACCTCGCACCGGCAACTCTTGTCTACAAGATCCTCTGCGTACGGCGACTTGCGCTCTATACGCCCTCCCTGTCGTTCCGGGGAATCGAGATAGCTCCTTGGGGTAACCGTTCAGCGACTAGGATCGCGGGATACCGGGGTGGCCGAGAAAATGTCACACCGCGAATACCGGAAGCCATTAGCGCGCCGGCGTTGCGGTGGGCCATGTTCTACGTCCATCATGGGATCGACGATCTTATCGCCCGACATCGTATAGCTGGCATCAACATCGCCGCGCGTCGGCAGAGAGTGTCACCGAAACTAAGCGACCAGCGCCTGCGCGCTTATTTGGATGCGCTTGAAGCATCGGGCTCTGGAGTACCGGCGACCCAAGATGGTCGACCCGCGTGGCCAGAAATCTGCAAGGCCAGCGGCCTCGGCGTGGCAGTGCTGAAGGCACGCTCAGCTATGCTCGAGAAGGCAATCTCGCAACTCGGAACCGAGCGCCCAGGTGCAAGCAGTGGTTGGGCCAGCATGCCAGGAACAAACATTGCGTGGCGGTCGCATCTTCCCAGCTTCAGCAGCCGTTATACCTTCATACCGGCGATAGCCGCGTGCTATCTCGTAATCGGCCTATTATCAGGAATGCGCGGCGAGGAAGCGGCCGCGCTCAAGCGTGGTTGCCTCAGACTCATGCGCGACGAACATGGGAAGGTTAAGGGCTACGAACTCGTCGGAAGAATCTTCAAAACCCGTAAAAACGTCGACGGCGCTGAACATCGCTGGACCGTGATAGAGCCTGTTGCCAGGGCCGTATTGGCAGCAATACGGTTGCAGGACTATCTACACAACAGCGCCGATCGAACGGAAGCGCCGCGAGATGATGAGCCCCTGTTCAAACCGGCCTTGATTCGGGGGGTGGGCAATGTCCAGCTTACGGCGCATCAATCGACCGTATACCTGAATTACTTTGCCAAAGAGTGTCGCCGGCTCGCCGAAGAAATGGCAGCGGCGGCGCCCGCCGAAGCCGACCGCATACTGGCACTTTATCATATCCCGGACGAGGGTGATGAACCCTGGCGGTGGCGCACGCGTCAGCTCCGCCGCACCCTTGCATGGTACATCGCCAGTCAGCCCTTCGGCGTGATCGCGGGCATGATACAATATGGGCACGCGAGCGCCATGATGTTCGAAGGCTATGCGGGCACTTCCCAATCCGGCTTCCGTTCGGAGATCGAAGAGGAACGTCGCCTCGCTCAGCTCAGCGATATCGTCGAGATGTACGAGGACTGGAAGGCAGGGATCAATCCAGGCGGCCCCATGCGATCGAAACTCGTCGCCGAATTTACAAGCATCAGAAACAAGATCGGAGATCTGCCCGGCACGGTCGTTGATGATCGGCGCCGCGCAAAAATGCTCTCGAACACCGCCGTCACGCTTCATCCGGGTTATATCAACGACTGCTTCTTCTATGCCGACCACGCCCTCTGCTTGAAGGTGAAAGGAGCTGAGGCGCAGCCGGCATTTACGAGGTGCCAGCCTGCTCGTTGTCCGAACAGCGTGGTGGCGAGGCGGCATGTGCTGGCTCTGCAATCATGCATCGCAGATGCCGAGACCATGAAAAATGGCAAGAACATCAGCCCGATCCAGAAACACGCCATTGAGGCACAGATCGATATTTACAGGCAGTTGCTGGAACAGGTCGAACGATGACGACGAAAGCGAACCCTCCCCGGAAATCGCAAGCCACCGTCGCGCTGCTTGACGCCTATAACCGCTTGCGCGACGGCAAAGGCACCGCGACGAATGGCAAGCTGAGCATAACCAATGTTGCGCGCGAGGCGGGGGTCAGTCGAGCGTAAGCGTCCGCCCTCGGGCGTGTTGCGGCATTTCGGCTCGGCGCTGATGGACTTCCGCTAAGGAGTCTCTTTCTGGACTCCAGAAGGAGGCCAAGTGAAGGATCGGGTGGAGATCATCGCGCGCACCGAACGGCGCAGGAAGTTTTCGGATGCCGAGAAGGCGGCGATCCTCGCCGAGGCGGATGCACACGGCGTATCGGTCCGCCAGGTTGCCGAGCGCCATGAGATTGCCGAGAGCTTGATCTATAATTGGCGATCGGCGCGCCGCCAGGCAGCGGCGATCGCCAGTGAGGCGCTCGAGTTCATTCCCTACGGGGCAATCATAACAACGGAGCCTGTGGCCGTGCCGGCGATGCCCGAGCCCCAGAAGGCGCCGCGACCTGTTTCGTCGCCGATGCCGTCAGCGCCGGAGGAACTGGTCCGCCCGCATCCCGGCGCCCGGCCCGGTGCGATAGACATAGACCTGCCCAGCGGCGTTCGTCTGTCGGTGGACAGCTACGTCAACGAGAAGGCGCTGGCCCGGGTGCTGCGTGCTTTCCGGGACGTATCGTGATTTCGCTGGCACCTGGAACGAAGGTCTATCTCGCGAGCAAGCCGGTCAGCATGCGGCTCGGTTTCGATGGGCTGGCGGCGTTGGTCCGCCCGCTATTCGCGGTCGAGCCCTACGGCGGGCATGTCTTCCTGTTTCGCAGCAAGAGCGGCAATTACCTGAAGGCGCTGCACTGGGATGGCACCGGGCTTTGCCTGTTCGCCAAGCGTTTGGAACGGAGCCGTTTCGTCTGGCCGCCGCTCATCGAAGGCGGTGTCGTGCTGACCCCGGCGCAGTTTGCACTGCTGATCGAAGCGATGGATTGGCGGCGCACAGTGGCCCCCAATCCGCCCCGCCTGCCGGTGCAAATTTGATGCGATAATCGCCGCATTTCAGGGCTTTCTGCTTGGGCGGGAGGCCGGATTCTGCTACCGGGAAGCGTGTCTCCCGACGATCTCGAACTCCCTGCTGATCCCGCAGAACTGCGCGCTTTTGCGGAGGCGATGCGCGCACGTCTGGCGGCTTCGGAGCAGGCGCTGGAGGCGGAACGGGCGGCCCATGACGCGACCCGCGAGAAGCTCGAGACCGCCCAGAACTCGATCAAGCTGACGGCGCTGCAGATCGAGAAGTTCAAGGTCCAACTGGCCCGCCTCCGGCGCATGAAGTTCGGTCAGTCTTCGGAGCGCCTTGCCCTCCAAGCCGACCAGCTCGAGTTGACGCTGGAGGATCTCGAGGCCGAGCATGCCCATGCCGAGTGTGTGATCGAGGGGCATGTGCCCGAAGATTCCCCGGCCAGGGCTGCCCCTCGCAAGCCTCGCCGTGCTCCGCTACCCGATCATCTTCCTCGCGATGAGGTTATGCACGCAGCTCCGGATGCCGACGGCTGCTCCGCCTGTGGGGGCACGATGGGCAAGCTCGGCGAGGACGTGACCGAAGTGCTGGAATATGTCCCCGGCCGCTTCCGCGTCGTCCGTCACGTCCGGCCCAAGCTTTCCTGCAACCGCTGCGATATGATCAGTCAGGCACCGGCCCCGGCGCTGCCCGTGCCGCGCGGCCGTGCCGGTCCCGGCCTGTTGGCCCACGTCATCGTCTCCAAGTTCGCCGATCACCTGCCGCTGTATCGCCAATCGCAGATGTACGCGCGAGAGGGTGTCGAGATCAGCCGCTCGACGATGGCGGACTGGCTGGGCCAGGCAAGCTGGCTGCTGCAACCGCTGGTCGATCGGATCGCCGATCACGTCATGGCCAGCGTGAAGCTCCACGCCGACGACACACCCGTCCCGGTGCTGGCGCCGGGGACCGGGAAGACGGCAACCGGGCGACTATGGGTTTACCTTCGCGATAACCGACGATGGAGCCATCTGGACAAGCCGGCAGCGCTGTTCCGCTACAGCCCGGATCGCAAGGGCGAGCGACCGCGCGAGCATCTCAAGACCTTTGCAGGCTTCCTGCAAGCCGATGCTTATGCCGGTTTTGAGCGCCTCTACGCGAGTGACCGCCAGCCCGCGCCGATCACGCCCGTTGCCTGCTGGGCCCATGCCCGGCGCAAGCTGAACGATGTCTACAAGGCAGACCCGAACTCGGCTGCGCTCGATGGCCTGCAGATGATCGGCGAGCTTTACGACGTCGAGCGGCAGATCGTGCGCGAACCCGCAGATTTCCGCCGCAAGGCTCGCAAGCTCTCAAAGCTGAAGGCGCTGGATTTCTTCGCCTGGGCTGAAGAGGTGCTGTCAAAGGCATCGGCGCGTTCACCGCTAGCCGAGGCCCTGCGTTATGCCGTGAAGCTTAAGTCGCAACTGCTCACCTACACCGACGACGGCAGGCTGGAGATCGACAACAATCCGGCAGAGAATGCCCTGCGGGGAATCTGCCTTGGCAGGAAGAACTGGCTTTTCGCAGGTGCCGACTGTGGCGGGGAGCGCGCCGCCGCCATGTATTCATTACTTGAGACGGCAAAGCTTAGTGGAGTCAATCCGCAGGAGTGGCTGGCCGATGTCCTCGATCGCATCGGCAAGGGGCATCCGATCAATCGGATCGATGAACTGCTGCCGTGGAACTGGGCCTTGCGCGAATAACTGGGGATCGTCCACTTCTCGGTCAGGCGCTGGCATCCAAACTATCGGTTTTAACTTTTGAATGTTCCGCATGCCTCGCCTTGACCGCCACAAAAGCAGGGTTGGCTTCAAGCGATCTGTCCATGTCGAGCGTAATCAGCACACTATCGCTCAAAGGCCATTGAACGCGCCGTTGCCAGCAAGTCAGGAGTTCGTTTGGGGATACCAGTCGGAGGCGAAGGTAGGTGATCCTGCCAGATTCCGTCTGATCCACTGATGCTATTTGATCCCAAGGGATGAAATGTGGTCGGCGATGCGGAATTTCGATGCCATCATCCGAGATCCTCAGAAGCGGGCTTTTCCTGTGCATGAATAGCTTGGCGGTGAACCAAGCCAGCCACAACCACAGGCATGCCATGATCGCGGCCCCGATCGCGACAGCAACCTCTGCAAAGCTTGATACGCCTTGAAAGGTCACCGCAAAGTACACGATTCCTGCAAAAATCAGGGCAAAAGGCGCTGTTACCATCAGCCCCGCCGTGAGAAATGCGAACGGCCATAGCCAACGGCGAGGGAAAACAGCCAGAGTTGGCGTCGTTGTGGAGGTCATTCTGCAATGGGTAGATCGAAGAGAAACGGAAGCAATAGGCTTCAGTTTGGGGCCAGCTTCACAGCCTGGATTCCCGGCGCAGCGTTGCGCCGTAGGACGGTCTTCAGCGGACGCTTACAGTCGAGCGACGGCCTATCGATGCTCCAAACTTCTCGCTTTGTTCGATGAAGCTCCGAAGCCGCCGAAGGCTAAACCACAAAGCACGAGCGGCAAGGCCGAGCTGCGAAACGTGATCAACCAGTTGCTCAATCGTATCATCATGCTGGAGGCTGCGTTGGAAGCCAAAGACGCGGAACTCCGGCAATTGCGCTCAATGCTGCCAAAACCACGGCCGGCCGACTCATGATGCGAGCAAGTCCTGAGGACATTACAATCGACGCCACGTTGCACGCTCAATTCGCTCTACGCTACATGGCGACGCGAGACCGCCACGGGCGGGCTACGCATTGAAGGCAGGTTCAGTGTAAAACCCTCCCCGCTTGCGCAGCACTGATCCTCCCCTGCACAACGCTTGATGGATTTTGGTTGGGCCCATCACTCGACGAAGAATTCCCTCAATCAACGGCCCGCCTGCGACCAGCAGCTTGAATGGGTATCTCGCATGTAAATGACCGCGATTGGCCGATTGCGGAAAGTCGGCTTACCGGTTGAGAGGGGCAGATAGCCGCCGGTCCCATTCGGCGCGGCGCATCGCCGACGAAAGAGATTTCCTGCCGGTCGGCAGACGCCCCATTGCTGACATCGCTGCAATGAGTATGTTTGAGGCATGAGCGCGAAAATCCCTCTTTTATCCACTCTTCTAGCGCTCTGTTTGGGGTTAATAGCTTGGTATCATTTTGATAGATCAAGCCTGCTGCAATCAGCCTGTGAGGTGGGATTTCCGAATTATTCCCGGTCTTCTGAGATTGCACCAGAAGCACTTCGATGCGCTATCCTTGGTGATAAGCAAATCTACTCAGGCATTCTCAAGACCGGCTTTGAGGCCTCAAATTTCACAAGCCCAGATTTCGCCGTTATACACAACACTTCTGGACGCGACGATCGTAGCGCGTGGTTCCATTGCCCAAAGGCCGGATGCGGGAAGGATTTGGACAACCAACTTAATCGGAAATATGAATGTATTGGCGATGTGACAGGCTTCGCGAGTATTACCGTTGAAGGACGGCCTTCGGTTTCCAAAGGAAAGTTTGGGCACCTCGGCATGTACTCCAGAGAATTCTTTGCCACCCGCATATTGAAAGTTTCGCCTGCGCCGGATGCTTTAGTCCAAGAATGGATCATTGCATTCCGCCAACGTGGGCTATGCCAATGACCGCTCCCCCACCCAAATCAGACCTCCCCACCCCGCTCAGCCTGAGCTTGTCGAAGGCCCCGAGGCGTGGCGCCAGGTTCCCATGCTTCGACAAGCTCAGCATGAGCGGAGTGGGTGGGGCAATGTCCGCTTCCCACCCGTTTCGCCATTCCGTGGGGGTGAACGCTGCGCTCTATAGCTGTCCGTCCGGTGCTCGCCGCGAGCGAAGAAAACCCGCCTGACCGAACACGCCCCAAGTCGGCCAATCACCATCCTTTGTTCGAATGCCCGCGACCGCTGCTTCACGGGTCGTCGGCTTGAAGATTGTGACGGAAATTGCTGCTTGCGGAGCGCTCTCTTTCGGACGACGGTAGCTTATGCTGGAGCGGAATGTCCTTCGTATTGCACTGTTAAGCCTTATGCTTTGCGGCTGCGCAGTTGAGGATGACAGAAGCGCCGAGGCGCGCAAAATAACACCTGTTCTCGACGACGTGCGGTTCTTTGAACGACCAAAGCTGCTCTCGAAGCTGCGGAAAGGCACAGAACCGCTGCCGGAGATTGTCTTCATTGAGAGTGACCCATGGAAAAGTGTCATTGGCTCGGACTCACCAAAGTTCGCACTCTATGAGAACGGTCATGTTATCTATCGCGATGGCGAAGAATTTCGCACGGCCCAACTTGGCGCTGCCGAGCTTCAGAGAATTCGGAAACAGTTAACTCCTGCGCATAAACCCGCACTAAAAGGTGGGTATCGGATAGCACAAGCTACTGACCAGCCTGACAACGTATTGTTGTTATATAAAGGCGATCCCGTTTTCCTCAATGTTTATGGTTCACTCGACGATGAGGATGTTGCCTCCTCTCTTCCAGATTCAATTCGGGAGGCCTTTGAAACGCTGCGTTCGTTTCACCATGCAAAGTCGAAAAGGTGGCTACCCCAATGGGTTGAAGTGATGGTCTGGCCCTACGAGCACGCAGTTGATCCGTCTATTAAATGGGATCGGGATTGGCCGGGCTTATCTGATCAGCGCACCATTCGAAGAGGAGACAGCTACAGCTTATTTTTGCCAGCAACTGAATTGGAGCCGCTGAGACAATTTCTGGCAAAGAGGAACCCGAAAGGTGCTGTCGAGATCGATGGCCGTAAATGGTCGGCCTCAATCCGCTTTCCTTTCCCGCAAGAGCAGCTTTGGATGGCCCCAAACCCTGAAGCTGAGAACCTGTCTAACTAATTCGTAACGGCACCTTGTCAGGCTCTCGTCCCACGAATGATCAAAGCACATACATCAAATTCAGAATAGCAAGCGGTCGTCGCGAACACACTTTGGGACTGTCCGCTATCCACCCATCACAGCCACCCGTGCTGAGATTCTCTGCTGCCTGGAAGCCGTCCGGCAGCTTTGCGCCGCCAGACGATGCAAATGGCGAGCCGGAGCGGCGAGCATGGGTGGGAAGCTGCCGCTAGATACACTGACCGTAGGTGCCGCAGCCTACGTCGAAGGAAAGTGGGAAAACTAAGAACAAGTAAAGGCTGATGGCAGCCACTACGACCCAACGTTGAGGCTTAAGCAGAGCGAGCATCGCAACAAGCATCAACAGCCCCACTCCGGCTGAAGTGCCAAACTCATTGCCTTTTGGAAGATCGCTTCCAAGCATTTCGAGAGTGTACCCGAATAATGTCACTGAAATAAAAAGCGCTAATGCAGCCGAAAGCAATCCACCGAGATTTCGGATGGCAACTGCATGGCTTGTGAGATCAAATCGCTTCATGAGCCGGATGATAAGCAGGTCGAGAGAGTCCGCAAAGGGGCGGTACGCGACTGGCAGCTTTTCTTGCATCCGGTGGGTCTGCACAGCGACATCGCAGTTGAAGGGTCAGCGACATCGTAGATGACGTGTGGGGGGAAGCGGAGGCCGGGCGTAGCCCGG
>FWWL01005236.1_pt1 | contig 20509 bp, 21 predicted proteins | sample 2228331 | NCBI WGS metagenome assembly FWWL01 (sample SAMEA103939775, study PRJEB20133) | metagenome | reverse complement strand
TTATTTACTATGTAAGATTTTTTAACTCAGATCTTTCTCTAGTTACCACTGAACTAAGTGTACTATGCTTACTCAAGTGAACCAAGTGAACCAAGTGAACTAACTACCCTGCCAAACTTTATTTCTACTATCAAAAACGCTGATTTTTGCCAAAAATTTTGGTTCATTTTTTAGTTCACTCAAAGTATACTTCCTGCCCATTTTTTCACCAATTTTTAAAATTTTTTGCCGCCAAAAATCGCATTTTCAAAATTCACAACGCCATAACCCTGTAAGATTTGGTAAAAATTTAATTTAACTCACTTATTTACAGCGTTTTAACTATATGTAAATTATTACATATAACCAATTCAACTCCCCAAATTCTTTTTACTTATCCTTATAGCACTGTAATATTTTTAGCGATAAAAAAAATAGAATTGTTACTATCATACTACATCCCTACTCTTGCTACACTACTGAACCTTTACACTCTAATTTTTATGAACCTTATGGTCATTGGTTATTTGAGATAATTATAAATGGCAAATCAAACAAATATTATAGATATATAGCGAGGGCATATGATGATTTAGAGTTTGTATATTATTTCTTTCCTGAACTTATAGATGAATATTTTGAGGATATAGAGGTAGAAGATAAAGAAATATATATCATAAGAGCGGCGTTTGCCGCTTTTTTTTATTTTTCTAAGTAATTATGCGTAGTGTTTATTTTGGCGTTTTTTTTATGTATTTTTTTATCTATATTTGCAGAATTATGTATACTACCAAGTGCATACAGTACGCAATTAAAGATATGTCCGAGCAGGATAGAGTAGTACAGTTCTATATATGCAAGTTCGGCACGCCCGATCTCCAAAAAGACATCTTCCACCCAGATTGCATGACCTTCAACCTAGCCCTTTTAAAGCACTTTAAAAACCACGACCCGTTGCACCTCATTGGTGTAATTAAGGAGGTTGCCCAAGACACTAACGGTTATTACGTAACATCTCAACTCTTACCCAACACCATCGGCAAGGATACTATTATTGAATATGCTTACGGTGCAATCAATCAGCACTCTATCGGCGGTTATATCCGTGACGGTTACAACGAGGGCGACTATTTTAACATCACCAAATTTGAATTGTACGAGGTTAGCTCCCTTACCCACTGGGCGGCACAACCCGCTACGGAGGTTATCTCATTCAAAAGCAAATCCGTAAAAAAATCACTCTATTTAGAATATTTAAAAAATATCATATGAATGAATTAGAATTAGTCGAAAAAGCTGCCAAAAAATTGGCGGATATTGAGAAACAGCAATCTGTTTTGCTTGAAAATATGAGCAAAAAAGCAAGCCAAGAGGAGGTAGATGCACTCAGATCAACTCTTGAGAGCGTTACAACATCTATCGCAAGACTTAACACTGCTATTGAGGAACATGCGAGCGCGATTGAAAATCTGCAAGTCACCCAACCAGCCGATATAGCTGTTGAGGCGAGCAAGCATATTGCCAAGCTCAAAGACCTTCGCAATAAACGTGGCAGAATTATCCTTGATAACTCATTGGTTGGCATACGCAACGTGGTTAGGAAGTCCATCAACGCACCTTACATCAGTAGCGTAAGCACTATGCAGGACATTACCTACCTTAACCAGCGCATGATACCATCGCTTGTGGATATCTTTTTACGTGAAGATGCACCCACGCCATCCATGATTTTCCTTTCGTTAGACATAACTGCAACAGGTGGTGGCACGAGTAACGTACAAGGCTGTTTCTTGCCCACCGAGACCGATGGCGATTTAACCACCGTAACCATCAACGCCACAACGTTTAGAGGATGGACCCAAGTATGCGATACGCATTTAGAGGATTACCCACAATTCTTAGATGCAATCTACGATATCATGAGTCAAATCATTGGCAACAGGATAGATGCATCAATAGTTTCATCACTATTAGTTAACTCAACCCTTAACACCATCTACCCATCTTACACCACCCTTGCAGGTCAGGTAGTTGACGCCAACTTCTATGACGTTGTAGCCATCCATATGATGGACGTTGTGAGCACTACCAATGGTAAGTATGTACCTAATTATGTATTACTTAACCCTATTGATGTTGCGAGATATGTGACAAGTAAGATAACATCATCATACGTTACTCAGTTAGATGTTGCAGGTATCCAGTTTCCACGAATATTTATCTCCACCCAAGTTCCTTCAAATACATTCTACCTGTTAGATAGCAATGCTGTTGGTTACTACCCTGTTAGAGGTACTGAGATAGAGATAGCAACGCAGGACACTGACAACTTCCGACGAGGAATCCAAACCATCAGAGCCTCAGAACGTGGCATTATCGGCGCAACTAACCTATCCGCTTTCGGCGTTGTGAGAGGTCAGATAGATACAACCATTGCCAATTTCAGAACTCCATAATGTTTTACTTGAAATCAACTGACTTCGCTGGCGTATTTGAATTGCCCAGTACGTTCTTCCAACCCAACATTGAGGCACGAATTGAGCAACGTGAGCGGGTTAATATCAATTACGTACTCGGCAAGGATTTAGGCGATCTGTTCTACGCAGACCTTAACGTATCAGGTAACCCAGTATCTCCACGATTTGTTGCCATCGACAGCATGCTACGCAGTGCAGTGCTTGGGTTAACCTTTATAGAGGTGTTTACCTACCTTAAATCCATTAACTCCCCCACTGGTATTGCTACTGTCAACAGCGATACAGTTAATAGGTATCCTTATGAAGTACTTGCCCAGACACACGACGAGGCAATTGACTACGCTAAACAATTACGACAATACATAAGTAGCAACTCGCAGTTATATCCAGAATTCTGCAAGTGCTGCTTACAACAATTACGATATTTCATATTTTAAATTATACAATTATGGCATGTAAATGTGACGTTAAACTATACGGACTTGGTGCAGCGAGATGCACCATAGATTTTAACATTATCCGAGGTGTTGTATTTGTGGACTTATCCACAAGTGCCCTCCTTACTTATTACGACCCTATCACAGGTCTCCCAGACCTTGAAGCAATGATAAATAACGGTATTGCGGTAGTATCACCCAAGCTATTTGACACTTCCGCAAATAAGGAGGCATCAACCAGGCAGACATTTGGCGACGGCACAAGCTACTTTATCAGGGATGGTATCCGCACCCTTACCGCTACATTAGCTAAACCGATATTCTCCCAAGTATCAGCATTCAACAGGCTACGTTGCCGCAAGGTAGGTGTGTACTTAATTGACAATAACGGCTATTTACTTGGTACAGAATTCACACTTCCCAAGCGGTTATTCCCTATCCCCATTCAGAACCAAACCATTGATGCGATATTGCAATTCGCAACGGATACAACAGTGAGAACAGCAAGTGTTGAATTTCAATTCGACACAATCATTTCTGAGGAATCTTGGGTAGCTACTGACGCAATACCTGCCGACATCTTACTTGGCTACATAACCAATCCACCCATTAGCGTTTTTCAGACATCTCCTGCACCATCCTATAACACCACTACCAACACTTTAACCATATCACTTGGGTTCAATAACGGAAGATACAACTCTTGGGAAGCATTAACCTCATCCGACCTTGTTGGTGGTGCGATAACCCTATCCGTTAACGGTGTGAATAGCTCAGGAACTTACCTTGCCACGTCAATTAGTGGCAACACCATTACCATGAACGTAACAGGTATTACGGTTAACCCAGGTGACCAAGTTAAGCTGGTTAAGTTGTTACTTAGTTACCCATTTATCCATGTAATACAGGATACTGATGTCATGATAGCAGTGTAATATGCGTTTAAATTTTTTTTCCCCGCAGGTTATCGCTGCGGGGTTTTTTAAAATAACCCCCATCACTCCGCTCATAACTGACTACCAGTTATCACAATTTGGAGTAGACAAAACCTTCCGCAAGGTAGTAACAACATCGAGCCGAATAGATAAAGTCCAACGTACTTACTCTTATCCTTACGCAGTAAAAAAACGACGCATTACTGGAGATGCAAGTAAGTTCAACCTAAAACTAACGGGCAATTTCCATAGGTCATTTTTTCAAATTATCCGAAATGAAAGCGTATCTATCAACATCAGCAATAAAATGTTCCTTTCGAAGAAGTATCCAACGCTGTTACAACTCAGTAACAACGCTATTAACATCATCATTAACGGTGACGGCAGGTATATTAAGCAAGGCTTACTGCAATATGCACGCAAGTATTATCTTACGCACGTCATCACTAAGTAACCGCCCTGCACGTTACTTATACATGATAGTTAATAACGATGTTGAGCGTATTGTGGCAATGTATACAATTAGACAGTATATCAACAAGTATGGTTTTAACGATATTGCCAAACACAACCTTGAGACCAAACGCCAAGCAATACGGTACTACCTTGATGCAATTATTAATGACCGATACAGCATGATAGCCGTTGCAGATAGCCTTTTAGAGAGCATAATTACCGATGATGCATTGAGCTATGGATACAGCAAGGCAATCATTAGTAGCAAGTTAGGGTACTCACTTCCATACGATATTACCATAGAAGAGTGGCGGGGTTACTTGGAAGTAATTAAAAAGTTAAATAAAAATGATAAGATACAGGATAGATAACGTTTTTTTTGATGACATAGAGCAACAGGATATTAACCTAACCTATGGAGGTGATGGCATTGACGCTAATATTAGCAATGTCAGGTTTTTCCTTGATGCAAAAGACCTGATAAATACCATTGTCAATAACCTTGATGTATTCAGGAGGATACCCTTTGAGATATACCACAATAACGACATTATCTATTCAGGTTACTTATCGTTTAGAGAGTTACACAACCTCGCCGACAAGTGCGAGTATATTGAAATGTCCCATGTTAAGGAAGGCATAAGATCATTACAAGACATTGCCGACAGCATTACAGTGCTTGGCAGTAATATCCAATACATTCAAGTACCTTACCAGCTCTCATCAATACCCGACAAGCAAGCCATTGCCATAGCTCTTACAGGCGTGTTCTTAACCACCTACATCCTGCAAGAGCAGCTCACCCAACTCATTGAGTACATTACGCTAACTATCAGTAACCCATTTACGGTTAACGCTGTACTAATGCTTGCCCTGCGTGTTGGTTACGTTGCATTACTACTTGTTTCGTTAGTTAAGTATATTATTGACCTCATCAAGGCACTTATCCCAGACGTTAATTACTGCAATGCCATCAACATCGCCAACGCACTTAACGTTATGCTATCCCGTGCAGGTTACGCATTGTCCAGCGACTTCTTATTCAGTTCACCTTACAACAACCTTGTTATTATCCTATCTCGTGACAATGACGGCAATATTACCGATAACACCACACTACGAGACCTATTGGACTTAGTTAAGAGATTATTTAACGTTGATATTAGAGTAAACAACACAACTGTTATTATCAACAAGTCCCGCACTTACTCCACCCCAACCATTGCCATTGATAACTACAACCTTATTGACCGCTCCATTGACCTATCCGAATGCCCCGCCAGTATCCTACTGCGGTTTAAATATGACGCCTCCGATAAGAATACAGTTACCAATGGTGTTGGCAATAGCGTTCAAGCGATATGGGCAAGGCACGGCGATGCTATTGTAAACGAAATCCCCCTTACCGTTAACCATCGCAAAAACGAACTCACTTCGGTTGAAAGGATACTCAAAACCGTATTAAGTGTTGTGGATACTGTTGTTAATGCGATGGTTAACGCTGTCAATGGTGCTATTGATGCAATTAATACTGTAATTAGAACATTTAACAAGGTCATTGGTGCACTCCGCAAGGTGGGTATTAGGATAAATGTTAACTTGCAAGAAGTACCCAAGTTACAACGTGTATCATTATCCGCCACTATATCCGATAGAATAGGCAACCTATTAACGGAAGCAGATACTTGGGGATTAAACAAACTCGCCTTGTTAGATAGTAATAAGATATCGCAGGACAATGCAAGTGTGGTTAATGCAGAGCATTTATTCAACAATTTTTATTCTGAACGATTTGTATATGAAATTGTAAGTATTAAAATATCAGCCTGTTACGATACGTTAAGGCAACTCATAACCGAAAATTACTTTACTTTGCAAGGATATACTTACAAAGTTATTGAGGTTAATTATAACCTTAACAGCACGATAATGAGTATCAAGGGCAAGCGTATACTTGCAAACGATATACCTTACAACAATTTAATTATTAACTAATTATGGATATTGAAGAGAGATTACAACTAATTGAAACTCGGTTAGATACTTTGGAAGAGCAATTCACGCAAATCCTTGAAACTTTCAAAGGTATTAAGTTGGATAACATTCAAAATCAAGTTATCAACCTAAACACTGCATTGGAAGATTTAAAGACCATTCTTAACAACCTCAACAAAGAGATATGATAACCGTATTATTGCATAATATTGCTATCCATGGCATGCGTAATACGCAGTATTTCGCAACGGGTCAGATTGGCATCATATTTCATCAAGCAAGGTTCTTCATAGGCGGCATTAGCAACTTAGTTAACGGGGGTACTAATAACATAATCGTATCCGATAACCCCGTATTTAGATACATCAACGTTGGTGACCAAGTTAGGTTTATCATCAATGGCAATACTTACGACAGAGTAATCAATAGCAAGTATGATGATTATACGGTAAGGGTAAATGCCAACGTTGCCATTGCCGCCGCAGGTGCTACGGGATTGGTCTGTATCAGAACTGACGTGCAGGCACTTAATAGCATATTTCCGAGATTGCTATACAGCTACAAGAACGATCTTGTTATTAACTACAACAGCGATGTTACGGGATATCCTTCCATTTACTCCACACCCTTACAAGACACTTCACTAATTAACCCAGGCATATCCTACAACACAATGCTCCCGCAATTACTACTCTCCCCATATCATAAGTTAATAGATGGCAACCTGCATAACTATTATTATGGTTATACCAACATTGCCGAGACCTTCCAAAACCAAACATTCTCTGTAATCGCATTATTAGCAGGCATTGATGCAACAACGCTAACATACTACAATTTTAAGAGAGTAGTGCCAACCCAACCAGTCGCCCCATCAGCTCTCCATCTTCATTTTAACCCCTACCTATACCCCAACAAGAATAACACTTATATCAATTCATTATTTAGGTTATCTCAAATTTCTGGTACCGACCTTCAAGATGCAATTTTTGAAAAAAATTATAAATTAGACCAATTCGGCAATTTTTTCGAACGTGGTTTTGGTCAGAACCCCATCTATACCCCCACCAACATTGACATTAACGCAGGTGCAGGCTTTTTATTTACATCATCACCCCAAACAATCAAGTTCAGATTACCAATACAAGCGGATGGCTACAACAATTATGTTTACATAGTACTACAACGCAAAGTAAACAATTCTGATTACTCACAATTCAACCCCAACAACACCTACCAACAAGAATGGGGTACAACCTTTATTTTTGCATACCCCACAGGCACGCTCGTACAATTAGGCTTATCCGACACCCTTGCCACTGGGCAGTGCTTATCAATAACCCCCGTTGGTCCTGAGTACGAGTATACCTTCCAAATCAACGTAACGAGATTAGCCGACATAACCAATTGGCATGGTGTACTATGCTATGTAGTCATTGATACTAATATTAGTTGCGAGAGCCATATCTTATTTGAAGCCACTTACCAAGCACCACCAGTGCCAATAGATACATTACAATTACTCTCCACCACTCTCCACCCTTATGATACGTTACACAACATCGCCGACATTGACTACATTATGATGACGCCTACTTACTTTAATTGGTTACAATTTGACTTTGACTGCGTGGATATCCCCAACGTTAAATTTAAACGTGTCATTATTAGGCTATTAGATGAGCTCACCAATACAGTAGAGCTATTCCGATACGATATTGACCTGACTAATCACCAAACTAATCTATCAGGCTACCCTGTTATGGCAATTAACCTACCTACCCAAGCAGGCACATCCAACCACCCTGATAGCTACATTGTGCTATCATCATATGGCATAAGTGGGTTAAGGCTACAAGTGCCAATCGTTCAACGCATTGAAGAGTGGTTATCGTTGCAGCCCAATAACGGCGCTTATTTCGACATTACCAAACCTTATAACGGGCAGAATTATGACTATCTTAACTACGCTGATGCAAGGTTAAGGATAACATTTGAATATGAGTATAATAATGCAAGTTACAACGCTGATTTTCAAAGCAATAGAATACGCTTTGCCCCCATCAATACAACAGTACCCACATCAGCACCATCAATAACGAGTAGCATTATCGGTATTTATGACTTATCGGGTAGCCCTGTTACTGAACTCTATGTAAATGATGGGTATTACATCGCTCTTAACGTGCCATCAGGGGAGACAGTATCATTAAGAGCAGTGTTTAACGGCATTGATACGGTTATGACTTGGGGCACATTCTACCCAGCCGCATCTAATTACCTGCCAAATAATACTTACAAAAAGACCTTTACAACGCAAATAATTGAGAACTACTATTTTACGCCAACCCGTGAAGGGCAATTGGATATTTATGTAGTATTTGAACGCCAATTCGCAGGCAAGAGCAGTATAATTACCCGCCGCATCTCAATAGATGTACGCAAGCGTGTCAGTCCTGCATCCCTGCCTAACAAGGTCAATGCGATATGTTGCGATATTATAGAAGTAACCCCCGATGATATTGCAACGTTTATCATCTACAACAACTCACCGATACAATTACAATACGATGGAATAACCGTTGCCGTGCCCCCATCAGCAATAGTTACGCAATACGCTTATGACACCATCAAGGGCATGCAGGTTATAACATTGTCATTCAGCGAGCTATATGCTACCTATGGTTATGGGGGATATCAGGTTATTGCAGGAACTTATATGAGTGACTTGTATTGCCTTGTTCAGGACACCACCAACAAGCTGACCATCAGCATTGAACTCAATAAGAAACTCAATGACCTTGACTTTAAAACTAACCCTATTAAGCTATATTACAGACTTGCAGGATATATAAGTAGCGAGAGTGTGGCAACGGAAAGCGAGGAGGTTAAGTTCACTAACGGCAACGTTCTGGAAGTCAAAAAAAGCAATGAAAAGAATTATAACGTTGTAATTAAGCGCTGCAATTACCGCATTTACAACGAGTTAGCATCATTCGGCATTTTCGCAAACTATTGGCAAACTCGGGACACAAACACAAACAACCCCCTCAACCTTACCATTATTACATTGCCACCGCAGAGTATTAGCCCAGAGTGGTTCTATTCAACTAATTATTGCAGATTTGATTTGGATTTAAAAGGAAATATTACAACAATATCTAATAAGTGTTAATATGGAAGTAGATAAAATAAAATATAGCGACTTATTTGATGGCGACCCATTTGAAAAGGCTAATAAAAGTGTTTTAGATTTTATAAAATCGCTTGAAAACCTTAAAAATATCAATAAAGACCTTGCCAAAACGCTAAAAGAGGCACTTGAAACCGTATCAAAAACCAACGTAGAAGAGCTGGAAAAGGTGGAGAAATTGCTTAAAATCAGCCAATTAGCCGCAAAGCAGAATAGGGAAATTGATAAAAAAACGCAGGAAATCACCAAGCAAACCACAAAAGAGATAAAAAAGCAGGTAGATTTAACCTACGACGAGCTTGTTGCCGCTGAAAAAGTGAAGTTGCAGAAAGCTGAAATCGTCAAGCAAGCCAAAGAGCAAGCCAAATCAGAACTCGGACTACTTCAAACGCAGGACAAGCAAATAGGTGCTTATGCTAAGTTGGATAAGCGACTTAAGGAATTAAGGCAGGTTTACAAGGATATTGCCGCAGAAGCTGCCACAGTTGAAAACCCTGAGAAACTTGCCGAGCTAACCAAAGAGCTTGAGAAATTGCAACCTGAAATAGAGCAATTGGATAAAACCTTAAAGCAGATTGATGAAAATGTAGGGCAATTCCAACGGCAGGTGGGTAGTTACAAGCAGGCAATCAAAGAGAGCTTTGACGAAATAAAAGGCAAAATATCTGATAACGCAAAAGCAATACTTGGACTTGATGAAAGGTTCGACGCAGTTACTGACAGCATTAAAGAAGGCAAGGAAAACTTCGCAAAGTTTACGGATGAGATTAAAAATGGTGAGAACAAGGCTAAGGCATTCCTTAGTCTGCTAAAAAATATAGGCAAGGCAGGGTTACTGGGATTAGCACTAACGTTACTCACTACCTTGCAAGCCACCGCAAAAAGTTTAGGGGGGATTTTTGAGGCAGTCCAAGACCAAACAGCAGGGGCAGGGCAAGCAATAACCGCAACAACTAACAAGGTAGTACTATTAGCACAAGGATTTATCGCACTCGATTCACAGAAAATAAAAGATGCTTGGAACATTAATATCAATAGCGCATATAAATTAGGCGTTGAGATTGCGAGGTTAACAAGGCTACTTGAAACATTCACTGCCACCGCTAATAACTCTTATGGCAACATCGCCAGCGATATTGAGACCGTTATGCAAGTCCAACAGAATGCATTCAAGTCTGACCAAGAGAGATTTAAGGCGGCTCAGCAAGCATTTGAGCTACAAGAGCAAGAAATATCATTGAGGTTATTCACTCTTGAACTTGAAAAAAAATTAAGAGAGCAAGAGCTCAAGACCGCCATTGAGATTACAAATTCAAATAAAAACATCATAGACCAAATACTATTTGGGAATTTGTCTTACCAAGAGCGGCTTGATTTATTAGAGAGCCTGCCCACTCAGGCAAGAGATGCAACCATTAAGTTAGAGGAGGTACTTGGAAATATTGAGGTAGAGCAGGAGAAGCAATTACGTAATAGGATTGAGTTTCAGAACTTTTTATTCGAGAAACAATTCCAAAACCTTGAAATTGTCGTAAGCAAGAATATGCAATTAATCAGAAAGAATATTGAATTTGCACTTAGCGCAATAAATGAAAATCTATCCTTCCAAGACACTATTGCAGAAATAAATAAGCTAATTGATATCATTGCCCGTGATTTTGCATCAATTTTTGATAAAATACTGAAAACCACCAATGTTAACCTTAATGAGTTCAATGGCAACATCATTGAAACATTTGAGAATGTTGAGGACTTGCAATTAAAGTTAATTGAACTTGGTGTGCCTGAAAACCAACGCAGGCTATTGTTAGATGCTTTCAAAGAGTTTAAGGACATCACAACAGATTACAATATTAAAATAACCGAACTCAAAAAAGCTGAGCAAGAGGCAATTAGAGATGGCATTAAACGCATTGGCATAGCTAAGGAAGTGCTTGAGATACAACAAAAAGAATTTGAGTTGGCACAACTGCGCAAAGATATTGCAAGAGGTACACTTGACAGCGTTGCGTTAACGTTACAGGAGGATAAGCTGTTATTTGAATTGCGCAATAAACGAGTGGAGCAGTTGAAGAAAAACCTTGCCGAAGAATTAAAGAATAATAGGTTAACTAACGAGCAACGCATTGCACTCGAATTAGAGTATCAGGATAAGATTAACCAAATTACGCAAGAGTATGAACTTGAACGAGAGCAACGAGAAATTGAGCGGTTAAATAGGGTGAAAGCACTCACTCAGGAGGTCATTCAGTTAGAACAAGAGCGGTTTACGAATAGAATAAGTCTTAAAATCAGCAAGTTAGAACAAGATACACTCATAAACCTTGCCAAAATCAAAAAGTTATATCTTGATATACAGCAGGTTGAGTTAGACAGGCTAATCAAAGAGCGAGACAGCCTACTTGCTTATGCCCAAACCGAAGAAGAAAAACTATTGATTTTCAAGAAGTTTAATAAAAAGAAGTTGCAACTTGAAGAGCAATATCAGAACAAGTTTAAAGAACTAAACAAAAAGGCACTCAATGAAGCATTGGATTTCTCGCAAAAAGTTTTATCAGAAACGCAAAACCAAATCCAACAGCAATTCCAAAACAGAACGCAAAGCATTGAAAAACAAATTAATACGCTTAACGAAGCTTTGCAAAAGGAACGGGACTTGGCGGCAAAAGGCGTGGCGGCTAATATTGATGAGCTGGAAAAGCGTATTACTGAGTTGGAGATAAAACGACGGGAGGAGGCTAAGAAGGAGCAGGCAATACAGCTTGGCTTGGCATTTATTAACAGCGTTGCGAGTTACGCTAAAACCAACCCCCAAACCGCCGTCCAGAATGCGTTCAGAGATATACTACTTACCAAAATACTTGCAAGTGTAATATCAGGTGCATTTGCAGAGGGGGTAGAGAACTTTCAGGGAAAAGGCACAGAGACAAGCGATAGCAATCTTGTATTAATCTCTAAGGGCGAGAGTATCATCACTGCCAAAGCAACTAAACAATATGCAGGTTTGGCAAGTGCTATGAATGCAGGTGAGGTAGATAAGTGGGTAAGCAGTAATTACAGTACAACGGTTAATGTTGATGAGCTTGGCAACATGATAACGCATGAGATAAGTAACGCTGGTAAAAGAATTATCAAATCATTGCGCAATAGACCTAAATTATAGTATATTTGCATTATGACAATATTAGAACGTATCGCAAATTTTTTTAAGAGAAAAAATAAGCAACAGCGAGTAACTGTAACCAACATTGATAGCGATTGGTGCAACAGCGATGTTAGAATAATAACACCTGAATACATTTATCTAAACCTACCCATTTTCAGAAGTGCTATTGACTACATCGCAAAAACTGCGAGCCAAGTGCCTATTTACATATATAACGGCGAGAAAAAAATTGATATTGATTTCCTGAAAAACCCAAATAAAACGCAAACATGGACGCAGTTTATATTTGAAAGCGTAGCAAAAAAGTACATATACGGCGAGAATGTTATTAAGTACGATAAACAACAGCTAATTAACCTTGATAGTTACGAATATGACAGCATAACGAATAACATGGCAAGGCGGATTATACCCAATCCAACGGCAAGGGGGGAGTCGTTATCCATATTGGACACTTGCAAGGCGTTGGCGGATAGGCATTTAGAGAACCTTGAAGCTACTCGCAACATTATCAAGAATGGTGGCATGAGTGGAATATTATCGCTAAACATACAGAATGAATTTGCAAGCGCTAAGTTGGTTGAAAATGCTGAAAATGAAGTAAGGAAGAAATTCTCAGGCGGCAGCAATTATGGCAAGCTTGCAATACTCGGGCTTCCTTTTAGTTATTCAAAAATATCCAACAACGCTCAAGAGCTTGGGATAATTGAGTATTATAAGTTTGATATTATAGACGTATGCAGAGCATTCTCCATACCATCCGTATTACTTAACGACAACGAGCAGAGTACTTATAACAACATTATAGAGGCTGAGAAGAGGTTCTATCGCACTGTTATAATACCTGAGATTGAAGACCTATGCGACACGCTTACTAGGCTAATTAGAGATGCGCTTAAATTGCGTGGTATTAGCAACGCTTACCTATGGTACAGCACGGCGCATATATACGCATTGCAGGATGATATTACTCAGGTAATTGATAACGAGTTAAAGCTACTCAATGCAGGTGTTGTTACTGCGGATGAAGTGCGCAAGCGGTTAAATAGGTAGTTAGATATACTTAATCTCGCCGTTGTCGATAATCTTAATAGCATACTCATCGCTCTCCTTATCCCCGCCAAACATATTCTTGTAATACTCCTTCGCAGATATGTAGTAATAATTATACGCATCATTTACAAGTGAATACTTTCTATTTAGCTCAATCTCAGCAAGTATTTTAATCATATTTTTAATATTAATATTTTTCAATTTTTTTTTAAAATCAAATTTATTACTCGCAAAAATGAGAAGCATTTCATAATAAATGCCAAAATCATGCGGTTTGATGCGAGATAAGAATTTGCATAATATTGTTGCCGCAAGTAGTGTGTCAGCGTCCTTGATATACTTGCAAAATACTCCTGAGGTTAAATTGTGTTTGCAACTAATATCGCACTTATTGCAGATAATTGACTTTAAGAACTCGTAATTCATAGGATTTTAATGCTATATTTTTGGCTGTAATAATTGGCAAGCTCGTTTATTAGTGCAAAATCGTCGGAAAATAAATCTTTGTACTCGGTATTATACCAATCTCTTAACCGCTGTTTCTCTTCAATATATCTCCTGACATCTCTAATGGTTATCCTATCGTTACTGTAAGTGTTGCTAATGCTACTATCACTTAACAGCGTGGTTAGTAGTTTAAGGTTATCGCATAAGGTAATGTAATTGATATCGTTACACTCTAATACCTTCAATTCAAATACCTCCGCTAAATGCTGTAATTGAGACGGTATAAGATGAGATTTATCAGACAAGTTAACTACTATCTTTTTATTTCTAACCAAATCAAGACAATAATCACCAACGTCATAACCCTTTGGCTTATCCTTAATTGCATTCAGGTAGGTGTACTGGATATTACCGTAACTACTCCACTCATCAATGGCATCGTTATCGGGGTACAGCACTTTTACATTTTTAATTCTATTGATTAGGTTTAATTGCGATTTTCCGCAGGTTGCTACCCATATGCCACCAAGCACAATACTTGCAATAACTGCACTCTTCTCACTTTCGCAAACGTTTACTATATCGTTAGCAGTTACAAGATGCTCGCCAAAAAGTGGGTGCTCAAATTTATAGCCATTATAGTGGATATACTTGGGGGCAATGTTTCTGTTCCGTTTGCCATCGCTATTATAAAGCATTGATTTGGCGGTAACTATATCATTATTTTTATTTATCATTGGAAATATGGTGTAACCATCCCTCCCACCAATCTTATACGCCTTCCAAGCGTTATCCACCTTATCCCTATCCAACACGGTAATGAGATACTTGTATAAGTTACACTGCACACCAATGCATTCGTAAGGAAATTTGAATGCGTTCATTGGCTCAACGGGTGGGAAGAACTGCCCACAGCTGTGGCACTTGCCCTTATCGGTGTAACCTTTCAGAGGGCTAAACTTGCCATCTCTGTTTGACTTGCCACAAGGGCAGGTTTTGGCAACTCTAAAACGATTTTTTTCGAATTCCATACAGTAAAATTATGAATATTTTTTAATTAAAGCAAATGCGGCGTATCTCATTGCATCTATTGCATGGTCACCATAACCAACAATGGGCTTATTTCTATCCCATCGATATGTTAACAACTCGTTGTATAACCGTTCACCGCTAACAATTACTTGGTAATCACTCAATAGGAATAGTTGTTGGTATAGTTCAACCTTCATACTTTTGTAATAAATACTCAACCCTTGCATTTTAAGCGGTTCAGTGACTGTTTTAGCGTTGATATCAGCGATAATATCGTAATCAGCATATCGTAATAGCTCATTACGTAACATGTCTGCACTCATATTATACTCATAGAGTAACTCTTCTGCGTAGATAACCTTGTTATCAACATCAATATAAACCTTCACAATTGCCGTTGGGTCTGGGTAGTAACCAAAGTCAACGCCAATGGCACAAGGCAATGACCTATCTAACTCGCCTTTATGGGCGTTGAAAATCTTATCGCCTTTAAAATCAGTCCAAATTCCTAAAAATTGATTGGCAAACTTTACTTCATTTTCATTTAGCGAGTTTTTTGCGATATTTATAAATGATTTGGACAAGTTTTGAATATTATTTAAAAAAGTTGTGTGGATATGTATTACATTAGTGTCGTTAATAATTGGTACAAGAAAATTCTTATTGTTAAGCGTTATTGTTTTGTAAGTGATATCCTTGTAAAATTTTTTATATATCCAATGATCGGGGTTAGTGGGGTTCAATATCAATATCACAAGGGCATCCTTGTCGGACGCCCTAATGCTCTGGTCTATTGTATCAAACTCAAACTCGGTGGGAATATCAGAAGCCTCATCGCATAGGAATAGGCTGAGGTTATCAATGCTCTTTAACTTTGATGGGCTGGCGGATTTGATGCCATCAAAAATTATTGAGCTACGTAAGTACCTGCAGGATGTATTAGTTATTGCTAACTGCGGATAGTTAAGTGCAATGCTTTTGATGGATGGCAATAAGCCATTACGAACACCTGCCAGCGTGTAGCGTGTCATTAATATAACCTCCGCATTATCTTTTAACAACCTTCTAACTATCAGGTTATTGCATATAAATGACTTACCGCTACCCCTGCCACCTGTTAAGATAAGGTAACGTCTCCCCGATGTGGATAATATTCTAAATAATGCATCACGATAGGCGGCATCAATAGTCATAGCGCTTAAACAACATTGCACAATTAATCTTATCGTACTTAACGTAAGTAATTGGTATGCGCATATCCATCGCAATGGCTACTTCCAAATCAACGCCACGTGATGGAATGCCATCATCAATAACATACAGCCAATTGCATTGCTGTAATATCTTAGCGTTAAATTTCATGCACTCATGCCACTCTCTTAACCGTCTAAGCTCGCATTCCTCAACGGGATTATAAATAATGTCGTTAAGTATTAACGTGGAGAGCTTTTGCTTATAAAAACTAAACTTTTCCTTGTAGTTTATGTCGTTACTAATTGCACCTGCTAAGTATTTCATAACAATTTTTGAAATAATTACTTATATCCATAATATCTTTTGCTAATTTGTTACTTTATCTTAAAGTAAATATCCTTTGATTTCATATAGTTATCAGGATTGTTCTTCAAATCCATCATAAGCTCATCCATAATATTAGCCTGATTACTTTTGCATATTGAGTGGGCAACATCTCTCCGTAATGCAAATACAGCATTGACAGGGGGCTCTTGATACTCGTAACGAGGTGCTACTGTATAATCTCGGCAGAAGTAGTATATCATGCGTAGTATTGTTTAATTTTATCAACTGTCATTAAATAATTTGCTAAAACCTTTAATCTTGGATGGATATCTACGCTATTGCCGCATAGATACGAGTGGATAATTAACAACTCATCGTTAGCAATATAGCTAATTGCCTTATCTAACTGCAATAGCTCATTTACAATCTCGTTAATGCCCATGGTATAAGTATTAACATCGCCGCCTGCCTCGTCAATATAGCTAAATGTAAATTTGTACCCCTTTAATTGCGCATCATAATGCTTTCTGTTTGCTTTTATTGCCGCTTTATCATCATCAGATAACAACTCAGCAGCGCTGTTGGATAAGGAAGTGTCCTTAGTTGCAGCGCATAATAACATCAATGCAATATTGTCATTAATAGGATAGTTGTTGGTGATGGCGGTGGGTTTGGGGGTTGTTTTGGGCTCGCTTTCCTTAATTAATTCAGCCTCCTCCTGCGAATAGATGGCGTACTTAAACATATCAGGGAAGGCAAGCTTAAGTGCTTGACACACTGCAATTTTCATAAGCATAAAACGTGGCATTTTGTTATGGCTATCCGATGGATTGCCGTTTTTGCGTAAGAACTCGATTGCGTAGCATATATGTTTGAGTGGAATACGGTTCTCCCTGTGGATTGATACTTCGCAATACAATCCGTAGTCATCAGTGCCATAACTGTACTCAAACCCCCTGTATTCATGGAATTTTTGCACGAATTCCAATTGTTTAAGGTAGCTAACTACCGTAGTGAAGCCCTTTTTACTTGGCAGTGCGTAAATCTCCTTTAAAAAAGGATTTAGCCCATAGTACTGAGATATGGTTACAAATAACTCAGTATCGAACTCATCAAGTTCGACGCCCTGCCCTTTAAGATACCTCATAATGGCGTCTTTAGAAATGTCCTTTTTTTCGATAATATTACTCATGATTTTATTTTTTTAAGTTGTATTGTTTCGTTTTCTGTTCTAAATGCTTGCATAAACTCGCCTGTATCTGGGTGTACTCCACCAAGTTTGGCGATCTCTTTGGCACGTTTGAGTTCGCTTTCAATTTTCTCGATGGTCAGAATGCCATCGTACACGTATTTAACAATGTTTTTTCGGCTAATCTCATAGCCATGCAATACAATGGATTTCTCAGGATACTTATAAGTCTCGTCAAGTGCCATTGGTTTGATAACGTCAATAGCACTGCTTAACTGCTCCTCTAACTCTTTGAGCTTAATAAAAGCATATATCGGATCAACAAGACCGTCCTTGACGTTGCTCAAAAGTTCATTGATTTTCATAACTTTTAAATTACAAATCTTCTAACACCAATTATTCTATCTACACTATCACGTATTACGCTATCATTGCCAGTATCTGGTGCGATAACGTCTGTGCGGTCTGTTGCCGCCTTTACAATCATCGACACAATGTAAACATTATCGCCATCAGGGTCGGGGAGACCTACAATGTCACTATATTGGTTCTTTACAGCTGGGATGCCGTTAATGTCCCCGACAATTACTTGCGTTACTGATACCCTCGCAACCATGCCAGATGGTGCGATAACCATAATTATATTTCCATCTGCGTCGCAGATGTTAATTATGTGTGGTGTGCAGTTAATAAGATTTCTCATGTTTTTGATTAAAATTTATGTTACAAAAATATAGTTCTTTTCAACGCCTGTCAAGTAATAAATATTTAAAAATTGTTAAATTAACTGTTTTTAACATTTGTGTAATTAGAATATAGTGCGACCCGCCCTATTTAGGGACTACCAATAATTATTCAAATGAGTTTATATTTATTCATTTTTTATTGGTCTAAAAATCCAGTTGTAGATGAAGCAGGTAAGGAACGTTCTTTTTTAAATTTTTCAAAAACACTCTTGCTATATGGTGTAATTTCTAATAAATCTTTAAAATCTTAGGAGAATCATATAGGAGTTCATGGCTTATTTTTTTTATGCCCTCTCAACAATGAGAGGTTTTTTTTGTTAAGAATTGTTAATTTAACTATTTTTAACTTGACAAGTGTTGAAATACCCCGCTATATTTGTAGTATAAATTTAAAGTTCAATTAAAAAGATATATGAAAAGAAGTAATATAAAAAAGCAATTACTACACTTAGTCCTTGAGTTCTTGCCCAAGCTATTCACCTTTGGGCAGTTCACTGAAAAGATGAACGAGCTTGGGATATCGTTACCCAACAATTACATTATCAAATCCCTTGCCAAATATAAGGTACGTGGTACTCTATACCTTAACCCAAAGACAGATGAACTATCCAATTGAGGTTATTGGTATACCTGAACTCGCCGACATTGGTTTATCGCACTCTATGCTCGGCACGTTATGTCTTGGCTTCTATGCAGGCATGATAGGTAGCGGGATAGTGGGCAATCTGAACGGGAAGCGTATTATTTCAAACCTATACTGCCTGCATATTGGGGAGAGTGGCTCTTCCAAATCATTGGCTTACAACGTTTTCGCCAAGCATGTAAAGAGAATACAGCAAAATTTTTTAAGAGAACAAAAAAGATATATTGACAACGCAATATCGCAACTAAAAGTATTAAAGGAAGGTGATAATGCCAAAGAGCTGAACAATCGCATTGACCTTAAGGACGAAATATTCACCCACCCTGATTGGGGGGAGATGCTTCCAAACAAGTTAAAGAAAATATACGTATCCGTTGGTACTATTGAGGGCTTAATCTCAAATATCCAATACTACCCTTATGGCACTCTCATTGGATACGATGAGGCTTATAAGTTCTTTAAGGACATGGGCAGGTACACCAAAGGCAATAGTAGTGATATACAATTCTATACATCAGCATTTGATGGCGAGCCCTTTTACGAGGTCAAAAAGCATGATAAAGAGTACATATTACCAGACAATATATACTTGTCATTCGTTGGCATTATGAACCGAGACCAGTTCGCAAAAGTATACGCCAAGTATGATGATGACGGATTTAAAGAACGTTTCCTATACAGCTACGAACCTTACAAGGGCATTGTTATATTGCCCGCATCAGATATTCATCTTGATAAGATTAGCATAGATTTTGAGAGGTTATTTGCTTTACGCAACGTTCAGAGAATAATACCTATCCCCCGCATTATTGACGATGCAATTATTGACTTCATCAAATACAACGACAGCATTGCTAATCCAATATGGCGTAAATACCTGCCAAAAGTACGCACCATCATGGAGAGATTAGTATTAATATTGAGTGTTATCCGCAATTGCGAGGTTAACACCAAATTGGTTGATGATGTTATTAAGTTAATGGAGTACTATATTTGCATTTATCAAGAACTATTCAAGTACGAGGAGGAGGACCCAATTTCCAAATTAACCGAAAAGTCAAAGAAAATGTACGAGATGCTACCTGATAAGTTCAAATTTTCTGATGCAACCAAAATCAACAACATGCATAAGATATTTGGAAGTAAAAATAGTTTAGTTAAGTTATTGAATAATAGCGAGTTATTTATTAAAGAGAATGGAATTTATTTAAAGCGAGAGAGTTTAATTTAAAAATTTTTT
>FWWL01005232.1_pt1 | contig 20519 bp, 18 predicted proteins | sample 2228331 | NCBI WGS metagenome assembly FWWL01 (sample SAMEA103939775, study PRJEB20133) | metagenome | reverse complement strand
ATGTTGATTTGTTGGGACTGAAACAGGGAAATCGCTATCATTAAAGGACTCAAAACTTGCAAAAAACTCTCAAACGCAGTATACTTATCTTATAAAAGAGGGAGTGATATATTCACCCCAGGGAGGAGATATGAAAAGAGTAGCCATTCTTCTGATGTTTACCACATTCATCGTCACAGGATTTGCCAGCCTACCCAAAAGATCCCAGACCAACATTACAGGCCTCCTTGTGGTACTTGGGAACGAACCATTTACCTCTTTCGGCATCAAGGTGGATGAAACCAACACCCTGATTATTCACCCCGCCTTCCAGAACAAGGTGAAAAAACTCGCTCAGGATACCTACAATTGGAGAGGATACATCTATACGGGACAGGAGCTACTCGACGGTTCTACCTCTGCCTCACTCAAAAAAGCCAACGCGCTTATCCTTTCCAATCAAAACTACTTCATCCCCATGAAATGGAAAAAAACAAAGAGCAAGTAACATGCGCTTCTGTGTTCTGACCCTTGTCGCTCTCCTCTTTTGGGGATGTGGTAATCCTCCCCAAAAACCGTCAAGCGTTTCCTCTGCCGATGTGTACAATTTTAACCTTCGTCCCTATGATCGCATCCAGGGGATAAATCGAGAGCTCTACAACTATCTCTTCAACATCATACGAAACAAACTCATCTACTATGTGCTTGAGAGCAACCCCCAGGCATCAGAACCCTTTGGCGTTGTGCTGGAACTCGATATTTCCTCAAGTGGACGGAGCCTTACAGAGCGAAAAAACGCCCCCGCCACTCGCGGATGGTTTCTTTTTGAAAACGATGCTGTGCCGGTGGAATCCCTCTTCCTCGAACAATACCGTGCCAAAAACCTCCCTGACAACTACCGGGATCTGGCCAAGGCGAGTTTCTGGGTGGAGAAAAAAGACAGAGAAACCTACCGTGTTTTCATCCGATACTGGAACAAAACCGTCATACGAGAGTTCCTCCACGAGGTGAAACAAACAGGCAACTCGTATGTGATCGCCTCTACTGAAAATCTTTAAACCATCTTTTAGCCCGATTAGTGAGCTGGATTTTCCGAGAACATGCTACCCAGCTTCTGCTGAAGATCCCGATCCAGATAACGCAACAAAAGATTCCTCGGTCTCGGGAGCTGTGAAACATCCTTACACACAATTTTGTTGTTCTCAAGATCAAACAGCGTTTTGTTTGAGAGTATACTCTGAAGCGTCCGGTAACCCTCAGGATTATTCAGCGCCGTAAATTTCAACAGATCCTCAAACGTCAAAGGAAAGGTATAACGAACCTTTGGGGCAATGTCGATACGTGACTTCAGGGCTTGAATATACAACGCATCATAAAGACGGGTCTCATAATCTGTGATCATCATGGTAAAAATATGCCTCTGGAGAAACCAGATGCGATCCGAAAGCAGGGTAATAATCTTTGTCGCTATCTGGGGATGTTTTTCCACGAGAGAGCCAAAATTCTCTCGTGAAATAGACATGAGAAGCACTCTCCCCGACGCAATAGCGCTCGCATTGCGAGGTTTGTTTTCCAGAATGGCCATCTCCCCAAAGATATCCCCTGTCTTGAGAACATTCAACAGAATCTCCTGGTTATTCACTACCTTGAGAATTTTTACCTCTCCATTCTGGATAATATAGAGATTGTTGCCTATCTCGTGCTCGAGAAAGATAACATCCTTATCCTCAAAGGTAACATAAAAATCCTTCACATCCGGTTCATGGAACTCGATCTGTTTCCCATGCTTTTTATACAGGCGAAGTATCGCCTCTTTCGCTTGGGCAATCTTGGTTCCAGAGGGACACTGCTGACAATACCGCACGTAGCCATATATAGCTGCTTTGTAATCACGCATTTTGTTCTCATAGAAGTACGCCAGATCATAAAGATGCACAGGATCTTCAAAGATCTGTTTCTGTCCTGAGATCAGGGTGAGGATCCCATCATAGAGACGCAGCTTCTGACTAAAAAAGCGCAAAATCTTCATCGCAATAGGGGTATTCTGCTGGATCAAAACATCAAACTGATCCCTGCGAATCTGAATCAACGTCGTATCCTCAAGCGCCTCAATCGTATAAAGGTTAGGACGACGAGCCATACAATCCACCACGCCAAAGAAATCCCCAACCCCCAGGGTTCGGTTCTCCTGAGCTATATGAGACATGAAACTATTCGTCTGTTTCACACTCCCCTGTTTGATAATATAAAAAGAATCCTGTGGCGCCTGTCCCTCAACCAGAGGTATCACACCCTTTTTGAGCAAGACGGTTTGAAAAACCTCTGCCAAATCACCATCCTCCCTTTTTCTTCAGATAATCATGGACGGTATTCATATCCTTATCCCCACGTCCCGACACATTGACGATCACAATATCGGAAGAAACAAAACGATCCTTATGTTTCATAAGATAGGCTATAGCATGGCTCGACTCAAGCGCAGGAATAATCCCTTCATTCCTCGAGAGATAGATGAGCCCCTGCATCGCCTCATCATCGGTGACAAAACCCGCCTCCAACCTCCCAATGCTGTGAAGATACGCCACCTCTGGCCCAACACCAGGATAATCCAGCCCCGCAGAAATCGAATGCACGGGCATCACCTGCCCATACGTATCCAGAAGCACCTTGGTTTTGCTCCCGTGGAGCACACCAGGAACCCCAAAATTCAAGGTCGCAGCATGTTTACCAGCCTCCGTTCCCAGCCCACCAGCCTCCACCCCTATGAGATGGACCTTTTCATCCTCCAGGAAGGGAAAGAAAAACCCCATCGCATTCGACCCTCCCCCCACACAGGCGATCAGATAATCAGGCAATCGGTTCTCTTTGGCCAGGATCTGCTCACGCGTCTCATAACCGATCACAGACTGAAAATCCCGCACAATGGTTGGATACGGGTGGGGACCAGCCACACTCCCTATAAGGTAATGCGTGGTCTGAACATTGGCCAACCAGTCTCGAAAAGCCTCGTTCATCGCATCCTTGAGTGTCTGACTCCCCTCTTCTACGGCATGAACCTTCGCCCCCAACAGTTCCATACGCAACACATTGAGAAACTGTCGCTCCACATCCAGTTTCCCCATATATATTTCACACTCCATGCCCATCATCGCACACACCGTAGCTGTTGCCACTCCATGCTGGCCAGCCCCGGTCTCAGCGATAACCCTCGTCTTGCCCATCCGCTTGGCAAGTAAGATCTGACCAACGGTGTTGTTAATCTTGTGCGCACCCGTATGGTTGAGATCCTCCCGTTTGAGATAAACACGACAACCAATATCCTCAGAAATCCTTCTCGCATACGAGAGAGGCGATGGTCTCCCCACATAATCTCTCAGATAAGACTGAAACTCAGCCTGAAACTTGGGATCATTCTTTGCCTCAGTATAAGCCTCTTCCAGCTCCTGGAGAATAGGGGTAAACGATTCGGGAACATAAACCCCGCCAAATTCTCCAAAGTATTTTTTCATCGGCTTCTCCACAGGCGATAGATTTTGTCGGTGATCTGCTTGGTTACATCCAGGGCTGCCAGATCCTCTTCTGGCGTTTTGATGGGTGCACGATTATGAAGGATACAATCAATAAAGTGCTGTTGTTCGAGCTTCAAGGCATTATCCCTGTGTACAAACACACGCTCAACGAGACTTTCCTGGCGATACTTCAGCTCCTCCTTGGCCACCTCATATTGAGCCTGGGGCTGGCGAGTAATGGTAATCTCCTGCGTATCATAATTCAAAAAGATATAGGCATCCTGTTGAGAAACAGCCAGGTGTCTCATCTTTGACTGGGTCACACGACTGGCCGTAATCGAGGCCACCACTCCATTTTCAAAACTTATAAGCGCACTCGCAACATCCTCAAAATTCGAGTAGATTCTCTCCCCATAAGCCTCCACATAGGCCACAGGAGACCTGGCCAGTGAGAGAACAATATCCACATCATGGATCATGAGATCCAGCACCACCCCCACATCACGAATACGACTCTGTGGCCCCATGCGCTGAGCCTGTATCAGATAAGGTTTCTGCACAATCTTCGTGAGCTCCTGAACTGCCGCATTAAAACGCTCAACATGCCCAACCTGAAGCACAAGCTTTTTCTGAACAGCAATATTAAAAAGCTTCTCCGCAAAATAAAGCGTTTTCGTAATAGGCTTCTCCACCAGGACATGCTTGCCCTTGAGCAACGCTGTGGAAGCGTATTTGTAGTGAAGGTAGGTAGGCACAGCAATGATCACCGCATCAACAGCATTTAAGAAACTCTCATAGTCTGTATAGGCTTTCACTCCATACTTCTGTCCCAATGCCTTTACCTCTGCTTCGTTGATATCACAAATCGCAGAAAATTGAATACCAGAAATCATAGAAAGGGTATTGATATGGTATTTTCCCATATGACCTGTGCCAACAATGCCGATCTTGAGCATAACTTTCCTCCAATGAAGCTCTTCATATTATTGTAAGGCAGAGAAAGATTTTTTTCAAAGAAAGAATAAAAAAAACCGGCCTACCTACCGCAGGCCGGTTTATCAATCTCTTAGATTTTTTCTTTAATCTTGAGCTTAATGTTCTGATAGGTACGGATTCCTGTACCCGCAGGTACAAGCTGGCCCACCACCAGGTTTTCCTTGAGTCCCTCCAGTTTGTCTACAGCCTTTCGGAGAGCTGCACTCGAGAGAACCTTTGGCGTCTCCTGGAAGGATGCTGCCGACAGGAAACTCGTGGTCAACAGCGAAGCCTTGGTGAGCCCCAAAAGCACAGGACGGGACTTTGCTGGCTGACCTCCCTGCTCAAACACCCTGGCATTCTCAGCGTAGAACTGGCTCTTCTCCACGAGCTGTCCCATGATAAAGTTGGTATCACCGGGGTCAATCACCTCTACCTTGCGAAGCATCTGACGTATCACCACACTGATGTGCTTCTCACTGATATCTACACCCTGCAAACGATAGACCTCCTGAATCTCATCCAGCAAGAATTCGTTTACCGCAGTGTATCCCATCACGCGCAGGATATCGTGAGAACTTACGACACCATCACAGAGGGGTTCTCCTGCATTGACCTTGTCACCAACACGCACATAGATATTGCGTCCCAGGGGGATCACATGGTTAAACACCTCTCCGTTTTTCGCACGGACTCCCACAACATACTTGCCTTTTCGCTGTTCTATGAACTCCACGATTCCGCGAACCTTGGCAATCACGGTAGGCACCTTGGGCTTGCGGGATTCAAAGAGCTCGGTCACACGAGGCAAACCACCGATAATATCTTTGGTTCGACGTTTTGCCAATGGCCGTCGAGCAACAACATCTCCCGCTTTGACCTCTGCGCCTTCCTCAACAGCCAGCTGTGTCCCTGCCATAACCGTGAAGTGTTCCACCGTCTCTCCAGCATCATTCACGAGGATGATCATATGCTTGTTCTTTGTCTCTACACCATCCACCACCTCAACCGCATACATAACCCGTCCACCCTTTTCTGCGATGTACAGGTCATTATAAGGATCAAAGGTAGCAATCTCATTTCCACGCAAAACAACATCCCCAACCTTATAGAAGATAAAAGAACCAATCTTGAGGTTGTATTCATAGGTGTTAGCCTCACAAACATGGACGGCATCTTCTTTCACGTAAACTACCACCTTGCGCCCAAACTTGGCCTCTGTGCCATCCTTGAGTGTAAAGAGGGGAGTTTCGGTAAAGAACTCCCTGCCATCCAGAGACGCAAGATCGACTCCAGGTGCAATCTCATCCCTGTGAAAACTCCTGAGAATCTTGCGAACATTAATATACCCTTTTCTCGCACAGATACGAGCCGGTCTACCATTGAATTCTCTCTCTATGAGATTATCCGGCATCTGGACAATCACAGCGTCATAGTTGAGCTTGAGCTGATTTTCTTCCAGCTGTGCGGCAGCCACACCACCAATATGGAAGGTTCTCATGGTCAGCTGAGTACCTGGTTGTCCAATAGACTCTGCCGCAATGATACCCACAGCCTCACCAATATTAACGAGACGCTTCACCGAGAGATCCCAACCATAACAGAGGGCACAAACCCCTTTCTGAGCCTCACAGGTAAGCACACTGCGAATACGAACGGTTTCTATACCTGCCTCTTCAATTTTGTTGACCTTTTCTTCATTCAATACCTCATTGGCAGAGGCAATCAGCTCACCCGTCCTTGGATCATACACATTGGTGAGCACAACCTTACCGAGGATTCGCTCCTTGAGAGGCTGAATAATCTCATCACCCTCTCTGATAGCCCCGATATCCAGTCCCCGGACAGTACCACAATCATGCTCCGTCACCACCACATCCTGGGCAATATCAACCAGTTTACGTGTCAAGTATCCAGCATCAGCGGTTTTCAGAGCTGTATCGGCGAGACCTTTTCGTGCACCATGGCTCGAAATAAAGTACTCCAGCACTGAAAGCCCTTCTTTAAAGTTCGACTTAATAGCCAACTCGATAATATCACCGCTGGGTTTTGCCATGAGACCACGCATACCTGCGAGCTGACGGATCTGTTCACGGCTTCCTCGAGCACCCGAATCCATCATGATATACAGAGGGTTAAACCCACCCTGACTCTTCTTCAGGGCCTCTTCCACCATCCTCTTGATCCTTTCGTTCACTGTCGCCCAGTTGTCAATCACCTGGTTATAGCGCTCTTCGGGAGTGATAAGACCCTTCTTGGCATTCTGGTCGATTTTTTCGATCTCTTTTTCTGCTTTGGCAACGAGCTCATACTTCGCCTCAGGAATCTCCACATCAGCCAGAGAGATGGTCATACCACCGAGGGTAGCATACTTGTACCCAATAGTCTTGAGGTTATCAAGGAAGAAGGCTGTTTCCTGAATTCCATAGAGACGATAACACTGCGAAATCAGAGCCTCGATCTTTTTGCCCGTGAGCGTATCATTAACAAAACGCAACTTCTCAGGCACAATCTCATTGAAAATCACACGCCCAACAGAGGTTTCAATCCACTCACCCTCGAATTTGTAACGAATACTGTCATTCAAACGCACGATGCGTCTATCTAGATTGATGAGGAGTTCCTCGTAGCTATCGAAGGATTTGAGCGCTGTGTTTTCAGTACGTTGAGCCGGTTTGGTGAGATAATAAATACCCAAAACCATATCCTGGGTCGGATAAACAATAGGCTTACCATTTGCCGGGTTCAAGAGGTTGCGTGAAGACAGCATCAACATCCAGGCCTCAATCTGAGCCTCTGGAGTAAGGGGCACATGCACCGCCATCTGGTCTCCATCAAAGTCTGCATTATAGGCATGACAGACAAGCGGATGGAGCTGGATAGCTTTTTCCTCAATCAGAACAGGTTCAAAAGCCTGGATACCCAAACGATGCAGCGTGGGAGCACGGTTGAGAAGCACGGGATGATCCTTGACCACTTCTTCAAGGATAGCCCATACGACCTCATGCTCGCTCTCAATCATCCGTTTTGCTGCCTTGATGTTGTTAGCATACCCCTGTTCGGTAAGCCCACGCATCACAAAAGGCTTGAAAAGTTCGAGAGCCATCTGCTTCGGAAGCCCACACTGATGGAGCTTGAGGTTCGGTCCCACAATAATCACCGATCGACCAGAATAATCCACTCGCTTTCCAAGCAGATTCTGTCGGAAACGCCCCTGTTTCCCCTTGAGAATGTCAGAGAGAGATTTGAGAGGGCGATCCCCTGAACCCGTCTTGGGATGAGACCGTCTCGAGTTATCAAACAGAGAATCCACGGCATCCTGAACCATTCGCATCTCATTTTTGACGATCAGATCAGGAGAATGCAGCGACAAAAGCCTCTTGAGACGGTTGTTACGGTTGATCAGCTGACGATAGAGCTCATTGATATCAGAGCTCGCGAATCTCCCGCCCTCGAGAGCCACCATGGGACGCAAATCAGGTGGAATCACTGGAATCACATCCAGAATCATCCACTCGAGCTTATTTCCTGAAGCACGAATCTCTTCCAGGAGCTCCAAACGCTTCAAAAGCTTTTTGTCAATCTTGCTACTGGACTTGCCCACGATCTCAGCACGCAACATACTGATCTCATTATCCAGATCCATGTTTTGAAGGATCTTTTTGATAGCGATAGCACCTGTATCAGCTACAAAGGTTTCCTGGTATTTTTCCCTGTATTCCTCATACTCATCATCAGTCAGGACCTGCTTGGGCAAAAGGTCTGTTTCACCCGGATCAATAACAATATATTTCTCAAAATAGAGAATACTCTGCACATCAGAGGATGCAATATCCAGAATAAGCGCAAGCTTGCTGGGAACAATCCGGTAATACCAGATATGGGCCACCGGTGTCGCCAGAGCAATATACCCTGTCCTCTGACGTCTCACCTTGGACTCAGTGATCTCCACTCCACAACGATCACACACCACGCCTTTGTAACGTACAGACTTAAACTTTCCGCAGTTACATTCATAGTCTTTGATAGGCCCAAAGATCCGTTCACAGAAAAGCCCATCACGATCGGGTTTCTGTGTTCGGTAACCAATCGTATCGGCCTTTTTCACCTCACCGTAAGCTGTCTTTTTGATCAACTCAGGTGAAGCAAGTTGTATCGAAATCGAACCAAAAGGTGATGATATCTTCATATCCCCGTCTCCTTCCCGACGTTATACCAGGTGGAATTTCGTCGCATCATTAATCTCACGTTCGCGCTCATTGAGATAGACACGCTGTCCCTTCTGATCATAGACACGCACATCCAGCGCCAATCCCTTTAATTCCTGCACAAGTACATTAAACGACTCAGGTACACCCATATAATTCAAGTACCTGGCCTTGATAATACCCTCATAGACCTTGACACGCCCTTCGGTATCATCAGACTTGATCGTCAACATCTCCTGGAGGAGATTGGCAGCACCATACGCCTCCAATGCCCACACCTCCATTTCTCCAAGACGCTGACCACCAAAGTTTGCCTTTCCACGAAGTGGCTGCTGGGTAACCAGCGCATACGGACCAACAGAACGAGCATGGATCTTGTCATCAACCATGTGATGCAGCTTGAGCATGTACATCACTCCCACAAACACAGGGTTTTCAAAGTACTCACCCGTAAGACCGTTGCGCAACATGAACTTCCCGGATTTTGGAAGCTTCACTTTATCAAAGTAGCGTTCTATCTCCTCATCCGTTTCACCATACTGTTTGCGTTCCTTGTAGAGATCTTCGCGAATCTTGGCATTCGCCTCTTCTATCTCGCGTTCAATCTCCTCCAGAGAGGCTCCCTCAAACACTCCACATTCGTAGTGTCTGTGAAGCTTGAGACCGGCAAGTCCCAAGATAGTCTCAAAAAGCTGTCCAATATTCATACGGCTCGGCACACCAAGCGGGTTCAACACCACATCCACAGGCGTCCCATCAGGCAAGAAAGGCATATCCTCTTCAGGCAATACACGAGAGATCACACCCTTGTTACCGTGGCGACCAGCCACCTTGTCTCCGGGCTTGATCTTTCGTTTTTTGGCGAGATAGACCTTCACCATCTTGAGAACACCAGGAGGTAGATCGTCTTTGTTTTCCGCAGAGAAAACCTTGACATCGACCACGACTCCACTCTCACCATTGGGCACACGAAGAGAGGTATCCTTCACATCCTTCGCCTTTTCTCCAAAGATAGCGTGGAGCAATCGAAACTCAGGGGTCTCGTTTGGCTCATTCTTAGGTGTTACCTTACCCACAAGAATATCACCCGGTTTCACATAAGCCCCAACACGAACAATCCCATTCTCATCAAGGTTGCGTAAAGCATCCTCACCAACATTCGGGATCTCGATAGTAATCGATTCACTCCCCAGCTTGGTTTCGACAGCCTTACACTCGAGAACCGTCATATAAATCGAGGAAAACTCATCATCTTTGAGGAGTCTCTCACTGATAAGCACAGCATCCTCATAGTTATACCCATTCCAGGGCATAAAAGCGACAACCACATTTTTCCCGAGAGCCAATTCGCCATCCTTTGTCGCAAAACCATCCGCCAAAAGATCTCCAACCTTTACCTTGTCACCAGCGTTCACCACTGGTTTCTGGTTGTAGGTCGTATCCTGGTTGGTTCTACGGAATTTGAGGAGGGGATACTCATGCAGGGTACCCTTCTCGTCCTCGACTATGATCTTCGTGGAGTCGACTTTCTTTACCGTCCCGTTCACCGTACTCATCACAATAGCTCTCGAATCGCGAGCCACATAGTACTCCATCCCCGTACCCACAATTGGCCTGCTCATGTTCAAGAGAGGAACCGCCTGACGCTGCATGTTCGATCCCATGAGAGCACGGTTGGCATCATCATGTTCAATAAAAGGAATCAAGGCTGCAGAAACAGAGAGAATCTGCTTGGGAGAAATATCCATATACTGGATCTTTTCCCTCTCCACCAGCATGAATTCACCCTTGTAACGAGCCTCCACAATCTCATCCTGAATCACCATATCGTCAGTGAGTCTGGTATTCGCCTGAGCAATATAGAAGACCTCTTCTTCTGTCGCAGAGAGGTAGTGAACCTCACCGGTTATCTTGCCATTCTTCACAACCACATACGGAGTCTCAATAAAACCGTAGGCATTCACTCGAGCGTAGGTAGAAAGTGAAGCGATCAGACCAATATTTGGACCTTCTGGGGTCTCAATAGGACAAACACGTCCATAGTGGGTATTGTGGACGTCTCGCACCTCAAACCCTGCACGATCACGAGAGAGCCCTCCGGGTCCCAGAGCAGAGAGACGGCGCTTGTGCGTCAACTCAGAGAGGGGATTGGTCTGGTCCATAAACTGGGAGAGCTGACTCATCCCAAAGAAATCATTGATAGCAGAAACAATCGGCTTGATGGCGATGAGGCTCTGAGGAGAAATATCCTCATTGTCCCGACTCAGAAACTTTTCATGAATCGCACGTTCCACCTTCGTAAAGGCCTGAATCAACTGGTTCACCAGGAGTTCATTCACATTTCGGACACGGCGGTTCCCGAGGTGATCAACGTCATCGAGAGGCTCTTTCTGAGCCGCCACCTTGAGCAGGTGCTGCAGCGTCCTGGTAATATCCTCAAAAGAGAGTGTCCTCTGTTCTACCAGAGCCTGCTTCTCCTCAGGAGAAAGCTCTGGATACAACTTGAGCACCATCTTATATCGCCCTACCTCACCGAGGTCGTAAAACTTGCGATGGAAGAACATGTTCTGCAATTCTTTGACAATAGCCTCCATAGAAGCTGCTTCACCAGGATGAAGCACCGAGTAGACCTTTTTGATAGCCTTTTGGTAGTTATCCTTGGTGTCATCCTTTTCCAGTGTAAGCAGAAAAGGACGATTATCAACCGCTGAACGAGGATCAATCACCGAAATATACTGGATACCCTTCTGGTAAAGGATATTGACATAGTTCGGCGTCAACTTCTCCACAGCCCCTATAATCAGATTGTTTTCACTGTCAACAATATCCTCTGCAAGATACTTGCCCACAAGTTTGGTAATCGCTTCGCTCTTCTCCACCTTGCTCAAATCCAGCTTGCGCGTCTTGAAAAAGGCGCTCACGATCTCCTGGGTAGACATACCAAGAGCGCGCAGGAAAACAGAGACCAGAATCTTTCTCCTCGCATCCACACGGACGTACATCAGATCCTTGCGCTTATCGAGGATAAACTCGAGCCACGCACCCTTTTCAGGAACAATTTTGGAGGAGTATTCTTTGTTTTTGTATGCGAAAAGCACACCTGGAGACTTGTAGATCTGATTGATAACAACTCTTTCAGCTCCATTGATGATGAAAGTCCCTCGAGGTGTCATGAGAGGAAAATCACCGATATAAATATCCTTTTCCTTAATCTCACCTGTTTTCTTGTTAATCACCCGGAAAACAGCCTTGAGAGGAACTGCATACGAGAGGTTTTTGTCAAAACACTCGCTCTCGGTATAACGAGGGGACTCAAGGTCATACCGCACATAATCAATCACGATATCAGGATCCCCACCTTTTCGCCCCTGCGAAGACAACTCAATGGGAAAGAACGTGCGAAAAACTAACTCCAACCCCTTCTTTTCTCGTTTCTCAGGCTCGATCCCTGCCTGCAAGAAATCCTCATAGGCCTTGAGCTGAATCTCCAGCAAATCAGGAAGATCAATCCACTCTCGTTTCCTGGAAAAACTCACCCTCTGTGGCTTTATCGACATAGATATCTCCATTTCTGTATTTTATGGTATAAATACAACATCCCCTTCTTCTCCCGAAAGAAAAGAAGGGGTTTTTCAACATGGGATACGACACAACTTTTGCAGAAACAGACAGTTACTTAACCTCAACCACAGCACCGGCAGCTTCCAGAGCAGCTTTGATCTTGTCGCCCTCAGCCTTTTCAACATTCTCTTTCACAGCTGTCTTACCGCCGCTCTCAACGAGATCCTTAGCTTCCTTCAGACCAAGACCAGTAAGCTCACGAACCACCTTGATAACCTCAATCTTCTTCGCACCAGGGTCCTTGATGAAGATAGAAACAGTGGAAGGCTCTTCAGCAGCAGCTGCAGCCGCCCCACCAGCAGTAGGCATAGGACCAGCAAAAGCCACAGGAGCAGCAGCCTTCACATCAAACTTCTCTTCAATAGCCTTGCGAAGCTCATTGAGTTCCAAAACCGTCATATTCGAAATCAAATCAATCACCTGATTAATCTTGTCTGACATATATTCTCTCCTTATAAGATTATTTTCCTGCTTGTTTTTTCTCGAGAGCCTCAATAGTGCCAACAAAAGTAGTCAAAATAGAATTCAACGCACCAGCGAAGCTTCCGACAACACCATTGATACCACCAGCAATCATCGCCAACAGCTCCTTTCTGGAAGGCACCTTGGACATCTCGATGACGCCCTGGGCATCCATGACCTGACCATCAAGGTAACCCGTCTTGAGAGCCAATTTCTCGTTGGTCTTGATAGCATCGGTGACAATCTTCAACACAGAAAGGATGTCGTTGTCTGAATACACCACAAAAGACATCCCTTTGAGATAGTCCTTCATCGTGGTGATATTGCGAGCCTCGAGCACCTTCTGGAGAAGACGGTTTTTCATCACCTTAACCTTTCCACCGCCTTTCTCAATCTGACGACGAAGCTCCTCCATCTCCTGAACCGTAACACCCGAAAAGTTGAGAACCACAAGACCATCCATGTTGGCCAGTTCCTGAATCATATTCTGAACCAGATCGACTTTCCACTGTTTTGGCATACTCACCTTCCTTCACCCTTAGGAGATTTTCTTGTGGTCAATCTTGACAGAGGGACCCATGGTCGGAGAGAGCACCATCGTGGCAATATAATCACCCTTGAGATCATTTGGCTTGTTCTTCATGATAACATGATGAACAGCCTTCACATTCTCAATGAGCTTTTCTGTATCAAGTGATTTGCGTCCCACGACAACATGTACATTTCCCGTCTTGTCAGCACGAATCTCAACCTTACCAGCCTTGAACTCCTTGACACCCTGAGCAATATCCAGAGTCACCGTCCCCGTCTTGGGGTTGGGCATCATCTTCGCACGACCAAGAATGGGAGCAATCTTACCCAGGATCTTCATCATATCAGGGGTTGCCAACACAGCATCAAACTCCATCCAACCACCTGCAATCTTTTCGACAAGATCCTCGGCACCAACATAGTCAGCGCCCGCCTTCTGAGCTTCGGCCGCCTTCTCACCGGTAGCAAAAACCAACACGCGAACCTGTTTTCCAATAGAATGTGGCATCACAAGAACGTCGCGTATGGTATGTTTCTGCTTAATGTTGAGGTGATAGCTTACACGAATGGGTTCATCAAACTTAGCTGTTGCCAGCTCCTTTACGATAGCACACGCTTCCTCGATGGAGTAAAGCTTCGCAAGATCATATTTCTCCACAAGCGACAGATATCGTTTGAAACCCTTATAGAGAATTCCGCCTTTCTTTAAAACCTTCATACTATTCCTCCACCTCAACGCCCATATTACGAGCAGTCCCCGCAATAATCTTCATGGCGGCCTCAATGCTTTTCGCATTCAGGTCGGGCATTTTGATCTCAGCGATCTTCTGAAGCTGAGCTTTTGTGAGTTTCCCCACTTTCTGCTTGTTTGGAGCCCCAGAACCGCTTTCGATGCCTAGCTCCTTTTTGATCAGGTTTGATGCCGGAGGAGTCTTGGTGACAAATGAGAACGAACGATCCTCATACACCTCGACAATAACCGGAATCACAAACCCTGCTTTGTCCTTTGTCGCCTCGTTGAACTGCTTACAAAAGTCCATCAGAGGCACACCGTGAGGACCAAGAGCGGTACCCACAGGAGGAGCAGGATTTGCCTGACCCGCAGGAAGCTGCAACTTCACAACTGCTTTGATTTTTTTCTTCTTTGGTGCAGCCATGCGTTTCTCCTTACCTTAACTTAACCAATTTTTTGGACCTGGGTATACTCCAGTTCCAGGCGAACAAGTCGCCCAAATATTTCGACCGAGACAGCTAACATGTTTTTGTCGTTGATGACTTCGAGAACCTCGCCCTCAAATCCAGCGAAGGCACCCTCCATCACCTTTACCCTATCCCCTACCGAGTACACACTCTCGAGCTTACCAGAAAGGGACTTGATCTCTCCCGTCTGCTCAAAGATCTGTTTCACCTCATCATACGAGAGAGGTTTTGGGCGTTTATTCCCACCCCCAGAGGAGAGAAACATGTTCACACCGTTGATGCTACGGATGGCCGTGTAAACTTCCTTCCACTCAACCTCATCCTCAGGGATATCCAGCTCCACCAGGACATACCCTGGATAAAGGAGCCGCTTTTTCTCTATCTTTTTACCTTTTCGTTCAACAACGTAGTCCTCTTCCGGCAACCTTACATTCAACAGCACATTGCGGAGGACGTCCTGATTCTTTTTCGCCTCAAGATCCTTATAGACCTTTTTCTCAAAGCCAGTATTCACCTGAATCACATACCAACCGCGAGCCATACCTACTTCACCAACCAAATAATAAGACTATTTACACCCCAATCAATCAAAGCGAGAAACGTCGCCAAAACAATAATAAAGACTACCGTCACCCAGGCACCCTGGATGGTAAACTCTTTGGTCGGCCATGTCACCTTGCGCAATTCCTCTCGAGATTCTTTGACAAAATTTCGATTCACCATCAAAACAATAAAAGTTACAACAACCACAATTCCGATGATAATCCAACTCATTAAAGTCGCCGTCATGACAACTCCTTTTTATACATTCAGGCCAGGAGGGACTCGAACCCCCAACCAACGGTTTTGGAGACCGCTACTCTACCAATTGAGCTACTGACCTGTAAAAAAAACTATTTCACCTCTTTGTGTGCCACATGCTTGCGGCAGCGGGGACAGTACTTCTTGATGTTCAACTTGACACGCTGCTGCACCATTGTCTTGGTCTTGGTTGTGGAGTAGTTTCTCTCTCCACATGCTTCACATTCGAGGGTGACAATTTCAGCCATACGCTACTCCTTTTTGTATAAGCCCACAGGCGGGATTGAACCGCCGACCCCTTCCTTACCATGGAAGTGCTCTACCTACTGAGCTATATGGGCAAAAAAATTTCAGGAACAATATTATATACCAAGACCATGGTTTTTGTCAAGCAAAATAAGGTAAGAAAAGAAAAAAATATTTTGTTTTTTGCCTCACGGGAGAGAATACCTCGGCTAAAAACCAACAATCCCCGTGCTCTTCGACCACAGGTGATTTTTGTTGACAGAAAGAAAAAAAAGCAGTATATTATTTAAGATATCATGTGTAAAAAGCCGATAATATAAGGGAACTATTTTGGGGAGGACATACATGGCACAAAGCCTCTACAAGTATGAAACCGTTGGGCGAAAAAACGAAAACACCCTCATCCTTAAGCTCGAAGATGGACGGGAAATTCAGGTCAAACAACTCGCTAAAGTGGATGATAACCATGCACTCTTCAACACCCATGGAATGTACTACAAAGAATTCCCCAGTGACTTCTCCAAGGTGAGAGCCTATACCTCCTATATCATCCAGTATGCTCCCGATCTCTACAAAGAAGTCAACCTTCTCGAACAGCAGATCAGTGAGCTCGTCAAAAACGGCATCGAACACGGAAACAAAATGGATCCCAACAAAAAGATCAAAGTGTGGTTTGACTTCAACAAACGGGCAAAGGTCATCGTAGAAGACGAGGGAAATGGTTTTGCCCTGATGAATGACTGGAATCAGTTTGCTATTGATAGAACCATCTGTCTCGTATCCCAGGATTTTGAGCATTTTGCTGATCTCGTGGCGTGGAAGGGACCAGAATCCACCGAAATGGATGGTGGAAACGCCCTCTTTGCCGCCCTGGAATACTGGAATGGTGGTTTCCTCTACAATCAACGCGGCAATCGTTGTGTCGCTGTCCGTTATTTCCCCGACAACGCCGAATACCGCAAGTATGTGTAATCACGAATCGAAAAAAGCAAAAGCCTTTTCCTCTTCGGGGAAAAGGCTTTTTTTTCTCTTGGGGTTCTCACTTTTTCTTGTTTCCATGACCACCAACACTCCCTCACCTCTTCTCCCACCGGTAACTTCACGGGAGAGTGTCCTGAGAGTCTTTTTGGCCGGGGATGTAAATTTTTCGTGGTCTCTCGCCCCCCTCGTCGAAGCCGGCATCGATCCCTTTGCCTATGTGAAGGGGATCATGCGAGAGGCTGACATCACCGTCGTCAACCTCGAAACCACCATAGCCACCAATGGCACCCCTCAGATAAAAACCCATGTCTTCCGAAGTCCCCCAGAGGTTCTCCGTTTCCTCACCAATGCAGGCGTGGATGTCGTCTCTCTCGCCAACAACCATGCCATGGACTATGGGGCAGAAGCCATGTTTGCTATGCGAGAACACCTCAGAGAGTATGGCATACGTCATGCCGGGGCAGGGAGTAACTGGCAGGATGCGATTCGCCCTGTCATCATAACACAAAAAAACATCTCTCTTGCCATCCTCTGTGCAGGGTTTCAAAAACCTGAGGAGCTTCTCGCCACCGATAAACGCCCAGGTACCGCTGGTCTAAGATGGAGACGGATCCTCTCTCTCGTAACCAACCTGAGAAACGAGGTGGATTATATTATCTTTTTTGTTCACTGGGGATGGGAGTACATCGTCCCGCCTCTTGCCGATCAGCAGGTATCCAATGCCCACGCTCTCATCGATGCCGGGGTGGATGTTATCGTTGGTCATCATCCCCACATTATTCAGGGATTTGAGATCTACAGGGGCAAGCCTATTTTTTACAGTGTGGGGAATTTTCTTTTCCCCCAGTGGGGGATCAAAGAAGCCCGCCCCGCTATCGTTATAGCCCTCGATCTCACCAAGACAAATGGCACCGTTTCAGCCCAGCACTACATTATCCCGGTCTATCGACTTCGCCACACCCTCCAAACCATCATCCCCGGGGGAAAAGAAGAAGAGGAGGTCTACCAGCTTGTTACCTCACGCTCCCTCGACCTAGGGAGCAACTGGATATTTCAACGGGAACGAAAATCCTGGGTGCCCTTCTGGCGGATAGTGCCTACACCCGTATCTCCGCAGTAACATCCTCCTCGTTCTGATAACGAGAGAGAACAGGATCCACGTGTTCATGCAAAAACTCCTCCACCTGCCATGGAGCTCTCCCCACATACTGAGAGAGGTCACTGATTTTGGACCAGACATCGTCTGGCAAGGGAAACTGACCCGAATCCTTCATCGCCTGAAGCATATCAAACTCTCTCCCTTCACGAACAGCGGCTACCTGCTGCATGGCGTACTCACGAATCACCTCGTGGAGCTTTTGCCTATCTCCTCCCCTCTTGACAGCCTCCATGAGAATATTCTCTGTCGCATAGAAGGGAAGGTTCTGCATCATGATCTTGTGTATCACCTCAGGATAGACCTGCATCCCTGAGAAGAGTCTCTGACACAGGATCAAAATGGCATCAACAGCAAGAAACCCTTCCGCCATCGAGATACGGCGGTTGGCTGAATCATCCAGTGTCCGCTCAAGGAACTGATTGGCATAGGTATAGGAAGCATTCTGGACATCGTTCATCACATAGCGTGCCAGGGCGGTAATCCGCTCAGCCAGAATAGGATTACGCTTGTAGGGCATGGCAGAAGACCCTACTTGCTTTTTGTCAAAAGGTTCCTCCACCTGCCAGGAATGCTGCATGAGGCGAACATCATTGCAGGCTCTATGGGCCGTCGTGGCTATGTTGGAGAGAAGCTGAAGGATATGGACATCAAGTTTTCGTGTGAGGGTCTGACCAGAGACTGGTACCACCCTATCAAAACCAAGCTTCTGAGCTACGAGACGGTCGAGTTTACGCACCTTTTCTCTATCACCCTCAAAAAGCTCCATGAAGCTCGCCTGCGTCCCTGTGGTGCCTTTGGCACCACGAAGCATAAGCCGCTCCATCCGGTACTCCAGCTCCTCAAGATCAAGGAGAAAATCATACAACCAGAGGCTGATACGCTTCCCCAGGGTTGTGGGTTGGGCTGGCTGGAGATGAGTGTATCCCAGAACAGGGAGGTTGCGGTACTCCCATGCCCTGGCACGAAGGGTACGGATCACACTCACGAGACGCTTGCGCACCAGGGTCAGGGCACGGCGGTAGAGAATCACATCCGTGTTGTCAGTGACAAAACAGGAGGTGGCTCCCAGATGAATAATTCCTGCCGCCTTTGGAGCAACCTCACCATAGGCCCGGATGTGGCTCATCACATCATGATGTATCTCTTTTTCAATCTCTCGTGCCCGTTCAAGGTTCAGGTTTTCTCGGTTTTTTTTGAGATCCTCAATCTGTTCATCGGTGATGGGAAGCCCGAGTTCCCTCTCTGCCTCAGCAAGGGCAATCCAGCAGTCTCTCCATGTGAGAAACTTGGTCTCTTCGGAAAATATTTCAAGCATATCTCTGGAAGCGTAACGGGTTTCGAGGGGATTTTGATACACTGCCATGGTTACGCTCCCATGTTTTCAACGATAGCCCTGGCAAACTCGCTGGTTTTTACCTCACGGGAACCAGGCATCTGGCGGGCAAGATCATAGGTGACCACGCCACTGGCTATAGTCTTTTGAAGACCCTGTTCAATCAACTTGGCTGCCTCTGTCCAGCCAAGGTACTCAAGCATCATCTTCCCCGAAAGGATCACGGAACCGGGGTTTACCTTATCAAGACCAGCATACTTGGGGGCTGTGCCATGGGTTGCCTCAAATACGGCATAGAAGTCACCAATGTTGCCTCCCGGAGCCATACCGAGACCACCAACCTGTGCTGCTACCGCATCGGAGAGATAATCCCCGTTGAGATTCATTGTCACGAGAATATCGTATTCATCAGGCCTCAGAAGCGCCTGCTGGAACATGTTGTCGGCTATTCTGTCTTTGATAACAATCTTGTCTGTCGGACCAGTAAGCTCACTCTCAAGAACTATCTTATCCCCAAACTCTCGTTTGGCAACTTCATAACACCAGTTCTTGAATGCCCCTTCGGTGTATTTCATGATATTCCCTTTGTGGACAATGGTAATGGATTTTCGATGGTTGGCAAGAGCGTATTCGAGAGCCTTGCGCATGATGCGTTCACTCCCAAAACGGCTCATAGGCTTGATACCAATCCCCGAGTCGGGACGAATCTTTTTCCCTGTTCTGGTCTCGATATAGGCGATGATGTCTTTCGCCTCCGGGGTATCCATAGCCCACTCGAGTCCCGAGTAAACATCCTCCGTGTTCTCGCGAAAGATGACCATATCGACCTTTTCCGGGTTTTTGACAGGACAGGGGGTTCCCTGGTAGTACTTCACAGGACGAATACAGGCGTAGAGATCAAGCACCTGTCTTAGCGTCACATTGAGGCTTTTGAACCCCTCTCCTACTGGCGTGGTAAGAGGCCCCTTGATGGCTACATAATACTCCTGAATAGCCTCGAGGGTCTCATCAGGGAGGTAGGTGCCATAGAGTTGGTTGGCCTTCTCCCCGGCGTATACCTCCATCCATGCTATCTTGCGTTTCCCCTGATAGGCTTTGGCAACAGCCTGGTCAAAAACATACTGGGATGCCCGCCATATATCCGGTCCTGTCCCATCCCCCTCGATAAAGGGAAGAATAGGGTTATCAGGAACCATAAGTTTGTTGTTTTGTACGGTAATCTTCTCTCCGTCCACAGGAATGGAAATCTTCTGGTATGCCATCTCCTTCCTCCTTAAAAATTGCCTAATATGATGAAGCAAAAAGGGATTTTTTGCAAAAAAATAGTGGCCTCGGAGCATCGCTTGCGCGACGCTCCGAGTGCCGGGGCACCGGCCACTTTTGCGCTTGACTATCCAGAGAGTTCTTGTTAATGATTTTCCTGTTCGAAGCCCTTGCAGGCAAGACTCCGCCCTCATGCCTCCGTGCTTCGGGAGTGCAATCGGCTTCGTCTAACCCTTTAAATGACTGGAACA
>FWWL01005229.1_pt1 | contig 20523 bp, 23 predicted proteins | sample 2228331 | NCBI WGS metagenome assembly FWWL01 (sample SAMEA103939775, study PRJEB20133) | metagenome | reverse complement strand
CGCGGCGGCGGCCTGATCGGGGTCGGCGCGCAGCTCGCCGGCGGCGACCAGCGCCTGGTAGCGTTCGAGGACGGCGGTCATGGGGCTGGCGACGATTTGCGCACGGTGCCGGAGAAGCTGGCGAGGACATTGTCCTCCTGCCGCACCAGTCCGCGCATGAACAGCATCCGTCCGGTTTCGCGGAGCAGTTCGACCTCCGCCACGATTGGCTCACCGATGCGGCTGGTGCCGATGAACTGTGCCGACAGGTCGAGCGTGACTGCGCCACCTGCGGAGAGGACGCCGAAGCTGCGCGCGGCGGCGAATAGCGCGACGTCCATGAAGCCCAGCAGCGCGCCGCCATGGGTCGAGTCGCGCAAGTTTGAATGTTCGCGTCCCGGCACCATCCGCACGAGCGCCTTGCCATCCTCGATCCGGGTCAGGATCAAGCCCAGGAACGCATTGAACCGGGTCGGGCCGCGCAGTTCCCAGCGCTTCCACCCCGGATGGTCGGGATCGTCCAGATAGACGAAATGCGTGTCGGCTTGCGACAAGTCAGAGGGGGCCGGAGCGGATCAGACGACCCGCTCGGCTTCCATCTTCTTGATCTCGGCAATCGCCTTGGCCGGGCTCAGGCCCTTGGGGCAGACATTCGCGCAGTTCATGATCGTGTGGCAGCGATACAGGCGGAACGGATCCTCCAGCTCGTCGAGCCGCTCGCCGGTCGCCTCGTCGCGGCTGTCGGCGAGCCAGCGATAGGCCTGAAGCAGGATCGCCGGGCCCAGGAACCGGTCGCTGTTCCACCAATAGCTGGGGCAGCTGGTCGAGCAGCAGGCACACAGGATGCACTCGTACAGGCCGTCGAGCTTGGCGCGGTCATCCGGCGACTGCAGTCGCTCCTTGCCCGACGGCGGCGGGGTGACGGTCTGTACCCACGGCTTGATCGACGCGTACTGCGCGTAGAAATGGGTGAAGTCGGGCACCAGGTCCTTGATCACGTCCATCGCGGGCAGCGGGGTGATCTTGATGTCGCCCTTGATATCCTCGATCGCGGTGGTGCAGGCGAGGCCGTTCTTGCCGTCCATGTTCATCGAGCACGACCCGCAAATCCCTTCGCGGCACGAGCGGCGGAAGGTGAGCGACGGGTCGATCTCGGACTTGATCTTGATCAGCGCGTCCAGGACCATCGGGCCGCACTCGTCGAGGTCGATGGTGAAGCTGTCGTAACGCGGGTTCTTCCCCGAATCCGGATCATAGCGATAGATGGTGAAGGTTTTTTTCCGCGATGCGCCCGCCGGCGCCGGATGCGCCTTGCCCTTCGTGATCTTGCTGTTCTTCGGCAGGACGAAATCGGCCATCGGGAACCTCTTAAACTTCACCGCGGACGGGGTGGCGACGCGGCCGCCCCAGCCCAGATTGCAGGCCAGATACATAACCCCCGCCCGCGCTGCAAACATAAGGTGACGTGGGTGCGATCTCAATCGGAGCAGGGGCGAAATAGTCGTCCGGCGGCCACTCTATGGGAGAGGGCTGCGACCCTCTCCCACGCGGTCCCGGTCAGGTTTCTGACGGGTCGGCGCTGCGGCCGCTCCAGTCGAGATTACGGGTGAGATACATCACGGCTGCCAGCGCCGCGAAGAGCAGCAGCGATCCGATCAGCAGCGAATAGGCCTCAAGGCTGAGCAGGATGTAGAGCACGCCATAAAGCGCCACGAGCAGTCCGGCGATGAACCCGGCGCGGCGGCGGCTGCCCAGCACGGCGGCGCTATACGCGGTCAGCAGGGCGATGACCCCGCCCGCGGCCACCGCATAGGCGGGGGCAAAGCCGATCACTTCGGCAAAGGCGAGCAGCAGGACGAAGAACAGCACCAGCCCCGCGCCGACCAGCAGATACTCCACCGCCGACACGCGCACCCCGGCGACGACATCGAACAGCAGGAACGCCATGAAGGTGAAGCCGATGAACAGGAACCCGTATTTCACGCTGCGGTTGACCTGCGCGTAGAGGTCGACGGGCTGGATCAGGCCGACCTGCGCTGCGGACGATGGCGCCGCGACGGGCGTGCGCGAGTCATAAGCGGGCTGGGCGTCGGGCGTGGCTGCAGGCGAGTCGCTGGTCGTCACAAGCGTCGTGCCGAGCGCGAGGTTGGAGATGCGATAGGTCGCGCTGAACCCTTCGGCCGTGTTGTCGCGCGTTTCGGGCAGGAAGCCGCCAGTGTAGCTGGGATGCTTCCACGGCGAGGTGACGGTCCAGCGCGTCGCGCCGGCGCGCGGGGCGAGCGCGACGACCGAATGGCCGCGCAGGGCAAAGGCGAATTTGGCGGTGATGGCGCGTTCGCGCAGGGCGGACGCGTCGAGATTGGCGAAGAAGCCAGATCCGCCGGTGACGGCGACGCCATTGCCGGGCTGGGCCGGAGCTGGCTGGCCGTCGATGGTGATGCGGTTGGCAGGCTTCAGGCCGCGCGGGTCGGCGACACCGAAGCGCAGTTCGGCCTTGTCATACTCAAGGCTAGTGAGATCGACGATACGCGCTGCGTCTGGTGGCAGGCGGAACGACGCGCTGCCGGAAATGTCGGCGTCATACACCACCGACTCATAGATTGATCGCGTGCGCCGCTCGGGCTTGATCCGCGTGTCGAGGTCGAGCGTGTCGGGGGCGATGAACAGCTCGCGCCGCTGGGTGGTGGTGCGGGTCACCGGCTTGCCATTTTCCTGCACCGTCTCGGTCACCGGCAAGGAATAGGGGATAACGAGCAGCGGCCCGGCCAGCGTCTGCGGCCCGCCCCAGCCCTCGGCAATGCTGCTGCGCGCGGTCTCCGACTGGCTCTGCCGGTCATAGACGAGCAGATAGACCGCGAAGAGCGGAATGGTCAGCACCGCGCCGACGAGCAGCGCGAGCAGCATCTTCATTCCCGGCGAACGGTTGGGTGCGGATAGGTCCATGGGCGACTCCTGTCAGAGAAGTCGCTGGCGTAGCGCATCGGCGTCCAACCGCCATGAGCGATCGGTGAGCTTTTCCTGAGCGGGTCAGATGACGTCGAGGACAAGGCCCAGGTCGCGCGCTTCCTCCGCCTCCAGATACAGGTTCGACGGGGCCTTCTGGCACAGTTCGTCAAAGCCGAGCTTCGATCCGGCGACGATGTCGCGGAACCCCTCTTCCTCGATGCGGATCGATTCCTCGATCTCGTGCAGCTTGGCCTGCAGGATCGGGACGAGCGTCTTGAGTGGGCCTTCGAGATGGATGTCGGCGGTCAGCTTGCGCTCATGGATCATCAGGCGCGTGCCCTGAGTCAGGAACCGTTTGTCGACCGGGAAATGCGCCATGAAGGTGGCGCCCGCCGAATAGACCGCGACCTTGCCCAGGAACAGGATCTCGCGCCCGGTATATTCGCGCAGCAGCCGCACCTCGTCGCCCATCAGCCGCGCGACCTCCGGGTCGCCACCCAATGTGGAGATCGCGATGACCAGCGTCCCGTCGGTCGGGGCGGTGGCAAGCTGGTCGCGAAAGCTCTGATACATCGCATGGTCCACCGGGCCGGACAGGCAGATGTGCGGCGTCGCAAGCAGCGGATAGCGCGTGCTGTGAGGGGCTGGCGCGGCGGGCGCGGGCGCCGCGTCGGAGGCCGGGGCGGGGATGTCGAATGTCTGGGTCATCGCCCGCGCAACCATCGGCCGGGGACTAGGTTCCCGTTGCCGGCGCCGCAACGCATCGCGCACGCCGATCGCGACCAGCGCGAGGCCGGCCGCGATGAGTGCCAGAAAGGCGAGCGGGATGAGCGGTTCCACGCCGCCTCAACCCGCCAGCGCGCAAAAGGATCAGCGTCACGGAGCCTGCAGGCTATCCACCGACGGCTTGCCCACCGGCGCGGTCGCAACCTTGGGCATGCGCGCTTCCAGCGGCTTGAGCCATGCCTGCACCTCGACCCCGATGCTTTGCTGCGGCAGCGACGGCTTGAGCTTGCCGCGCGTTTCCCAAGTGGCGATCTTGGCGATGGCTGCGGTCACCGCTGCCTCCAGCGGTTGCGGCTTGCGCAGCGCGCGGTTGACCAGCGCGTCGCCGAAAAAGGTCCAGTCATTCTCAGCCGCACAGCCGAACGAGGACCGGTCCGACGCTGCGGCGCTGAACACCGCGCTCTGCGGCCCGGACAGCGGCGGGACGAAAACGCCCGAATAACAGGCGCTGATAATCAGCAGCCGCCGCTCGATCCCATGCGCGCGCAGCAATGCGGCGAGGCGGCGCGGGGAGATCGCGCCAAACCCCTCATTGCCGTCATTATACACCACCCCGAACGGCGCGCCGTGGCTAGTGGCGTAGAGGACCAGCACATCCTCCTGCTCGTCCATCACCTCTGCGATGCGGGCGAGTGCGGCTTCCAAGTTGGCAGGCGATCCCATCGGGAGGGGCGACGGTGCCTTACCGTCGCTACCGCCGAGCGTGATCGTCCGCCCGACGGCGTCGTAGCGGCGCGCGAGCACCTTGCCCGCCTCGCGCGCCTCCCGCCCAAAGACGGGATCGCTGTCGAGCGCGACCGACAGGACATAGGCGTCGACCACCCCCTTGCGCTGCGGGAGCAGGGTGCCGAGCGCGCGGGTGAGGCGACGGTGTTCGGCGAGCGCATAGGTGGCGGGCCGGTCGCGTTCGATCTGGGTGCCGCCATCGGCCTGCTGCACCACCTCCTCGGGCGTCGAGCGCGCGATACCCGGCGGGGGCGGGGCGGTGTGCTTAGGCGGTGTATAGGGCTGTTGCTGCGCCGACGCAGCGGGAAGCGCGAGCAGCGCCAGAGCAAGTGGCAGGATCGAACGCATCAAATCACCCCCTGAGAGGAAGGTGCGTGGCGCAGACGCTCAGGTCAAGCGTCGGGGGGCATTGCTGCCGGTACCGGATTTTGGTAATGTGGTGCCATGGCAGCCAAGAACACCAGCGTCTCCCTGGGCGACCACTTCACCGCCTTCGCCGCTCAGCAGGTGGCGTCGGGCCGCTATGGGTCCATGAGCGAGGTGATCCGCGCCGGGCTGAGGCTGCTGGAGGATGAGGAGCAGCGGCTTGCCGAATTGCGCGCGGCGATTCGGGAAGGGGACGAGAGCGGTGATCCCGAGCCCTTCGATATGCGGGCGTGGATCGCCGAACGGTATTCCGAGGCTTGACCTACCGGCTTGAGATGCGCCCTCGCGCGCGGGCCGATGTCCGCGCTATCGGTGATTATTCCGACGAGCGGTGGGGAAGCGATCAGGCCCGGCGCTATCTTGACGCAATTGCCGACAGCCTGGAGCAGATTCTGAAAATGCCGCTCGCTGGCAGCGATCACGGGGATGTGTCGCCCGGACTGCGCAAGTGGCGCAGCGGTTCGCACAATATCTTTTATCGCATCCGCGGCGATGTCGTGCTGATCGTCCGCATCCTGCACGCCCGCATGGATGTCCTCAGTGCGCGCGCTACCTTGCAAAGTCCGGCGATGGAGTATCGTCCGGGGGGATGAAGGCCGGTTTCGCTCATTACAACGAAACCGACCTTAAATCCCTCAATACACCCGCTTCTTCGGCTTGATATACTCGACCTCGTCGGTGAGCGTGTAGTCGTGGACCGGGCGGTAGTCGATTGCGACCGCGCCGCCCTTGCCGCCCCAACCTTCGAAGCTCGCCACGGTGTGCTTCATCCAGTTGGCGTCGTCGCGCTCCGGGAAGTCCTCGTGCATGTGGGCGCCGCGCGATTCCTTGCGGTTGTCGGCGCTGCGGATCGTGACGACGGCCTGGCTGATGAGGTTGTCCAGCTCCAGCGTCTCGATCAGGTCGGTGTTCCAGATCAGCGACCGGTCGGTGACGCCGACATCGTTCATGCTCTGATACACCGCGTCCATCTTCGTCACGCCCTCGGCCAGCAGCGCGGTGTCGCGGAACACGGCGGCGTTGCGTTGCATCGTGCGCTGCATCTCGGCGCGGATCTTCGCCGTCGGGGTGCCACCCTTGGCGTTGCGGAAATGGTCGAGGCGGGTGAGCGCGAACTCCTCCGACCCCTTGGGCAGCGGGTTGTGCGGCGTGTTGGGCTTGAGCAGCTCCTTGAGCCGCAGGCCGGTCGCACGGCCGAACACGACCAGATCGATCAGCGAGTTGGAACCCAGGCGGTTGGCGCCGTGCACCGAAACGCATGCCGCTTCGCCGACCGCGAACAGGCCGGGGACGACCGCATCGGGGTTGCCGTCGCGCAACTGCACGACCTCGCCATGATAGTTGGTCGGAACGCCGCCCATATTGTAGTGGACGGTCGGGACCACCGGCAGCGGCTTCTTGGTCAGGTCGACGCCCGCAAAGATCTTGCCGGTTTCGGTGATGCCGGGCAGCCGCTGCGCCAGCACCTTCGGATCGATATGATCGAGGTGCAGGAAGATATGGTCGCTGTCCTTGCCGACGCCGCGGCCTTCGCGGATCTCCATCGCCATCGAGCGCGCGACGACGTCGCGGCTGGCGAGATCCTTGGCCGAGGGGGCATAGCGCTCCATGAAGCGCTCGCCTTCGGAGTTGGTGAGGTAACCGCCTTCACCGCGTGCACCCTCGGTGATCAGCACGCCCGCGCCGTAAATGCCGGTCGGGTGGAACTGAACGAATTCCATGTCCTGCAGCGCGATGCCCGCGCGCAGGGCCATGCCGTTGCCGTCGCCGGTGCAGGTGTGCGCCGAGGTCGCCGACTGATAGACGCGCCCGCCGCCGCCGGTGGCCAGCACGACGGCGTGGCTGCGGAAGCGGTGGATGCTGCCATCCTCCATGCACATCGCGACCACGCCACGGCACGCACCGTTTTCCATGATCAGGTCGAGCGCGAAATATTCGATGAAGAAGTCCGCGTCATATTTCAGCGACTGCTGGTACAGCGCGTGCAGCATCGCGTGGCCGGTGCGGTCGGCCGCGGCGCAGGTGCGCTGCACGGGAGGGCCTTCACCCATATTCTGCATATGGCCGCCGAACGGGCGCTGATAGATGGTGCCATTGTCGTTGCGGCTGAACGGCACGCCGGCATGTTCCAGCTCGATCACCGCTGCGGGTGCCTCGCGCACCATATATTCGATCGCGTCCTGGTCACCCAGCCAGTCCGACCCCTTGACGGTGTCGAACATGTGCCAGGTCCAGTGATCGGGCGAATTGTTGCCGAGCGAGGCGGCGATGCCGCCCTGTGCCGCGACGGTGTGCGACCGGGTCGGGAACACCTTGGTGATGCATGCGGTCTTCAGGCCGGCCTCGGCGCAGCCCATGGTCGCGCGCAGGCCCGAACCACCCGCGCCGACGACGACGGCGTCATAGCTGTGGTCGATGATCTTGTAGGCGGCGGTCATGCTGCGGGCGCTCCGGTGGTGACGGTGGTGAAGGCGATCTTGAGGATCGCGAAGATCGCGAAGACCGCGCCGCCGATGGCGAAGAAGTTGAGTAGCGTCATCAGCACGATGCGGCCGGCGTCGCGCGCATAATCCTCGATCACGACCTGAAGCCCGGCCTTGAGGTGATAGAAGACGCTGAGGACGAGCAGGATCATCGGCACGGCGGCGATCGGCGCGGACAGCCATGCCTGCACGGTTTCATAGCCCAGGTCGGGGAGGCGGATCAGGCTGACGATCAGCCAGGTCATCAGCAGCAGGTTCGATCCTGCCGACATCCGTTGGTGCCACCAGTGATGCGTGCCCTCATGCGCCGAGCCGAGACCGCGGACGCGGCCGATGCTGGTTCCGGTGCCCATTACTTCGTCTCCACCGCGATTGGGGTTTCGGTCTTCGGTGCCTTGGCCAGTTCGCCATAGACGATCCAGCCCCACAGCGCGGCGGTCAGCGCGACCGACACGACCATGGTCAGCACCGCAAAGCTCTTGTTCGTCTTCAGCTCATAGCCGGCACCGGCATCCAGGAAGAAGTGGCGGATGCCGGTCATCATGTGCTGGAAGAAGCTGAGCGTCAGGCCAACGCCCAGGATATATCCGATGGCGTTCGGTGCACCGCTGTCGACCGTCAGACAGTCGAGAAACTTGGCGTAGCTCTCCGGCCCCGATGCCAGCGCGCACAGCCACCACAGGAACACGCCGACCCCAACCGTCGCCATGCCGCTGCCCGTCACGCGGTGCAGGATCGAAACGAGCATGTGCGGGCCCCATTTCCACACCTGCAGGTGCGGTGAGAGCGGGCGGTTGATATTGCGGGCCTTGGCCACGGCGTGTCCCCTATGATTTGCGCCTCCAAATAGCCGCCGCCGCCGACGATGCAAGAAGCTAGAGCCTATTCGGGCCGACTGGAGGCATCGCGACGTAGCGGATTTTGGCGCAGGGCGAGGAGCGAGGAGGAAGCGATGCCAAAGCATCGTAACCGACGAGCGACGAAGCCATGCGCCAAAAGGCGCCCGCCCCTTCGGGGTTGCCCTGGCGCGCCCGCTGGTCTGCGTCGCAGATCTTGCGCGTAGCGCTGCTACGCGCCGCGACCCGCTCCTTGCCAGCGAACACGCCAGGGCAATCACGATACCTCTAGTCGGCCCGAATAGGCTCTGCCCCGCAAATCATCCGTCCCTAACTCACCCTTAACCACTTTGCTTGTAGCGATATGAGTAAGGTCCGGAGCGAAGTGCGTCCGGAATGATGGGGGACTGTTTCCGTGACTGGCACGCGTGCGAACACCGATATGCCCGCAACCGGAGCGATGAGCGCGCGGATCGACATCGCCCAGCGGCTGCGAATCTTTGACTTTGATGGGTCGATGGACCGGCTGAGTCGCGATGTGTGGGATCTGCTCGAACCGGAAATCCGGTCGGTATCCGAAGCCTATTGGCAGCAATGGCTGCGTTGCTTCGCCGATGAGCGCGACTGGGCGCCCGACGATACGCAAAAGATGATCGATGTTGGCATCGTCTTCCTGCGCAACCGCTTCCTCGACACGCGCGGGCGCGCCTGGATCGAATCGATCGAACGCTCGGTGGCCGCTGCCTATGGCGCCGATGTCGCGCCGACCGCGCTGCTGTCGATGATCAACGCCAGCGACCGGGCCGCGCTCGACGTGCTGGTGCGTCGGGTTGAGCCCGGCGATGCGCGCCTGTCCACGATGATCGACACGCTGATGCGCCTGTCCGCGCTGGAAAGCGACATCACGGTCGAAATCTACAATCTGTATCGCGAATATAGCGCGCAGGTGGGGCGGGACCGTCTCGCCAGCCAGTTCCGCGACTCGATCGGCACCACTGTCGAACGCGCCTCCAGCGAGGGCGGCGCGTTGCGGGCGCAGGCAAACCACACCTCGTCGGCTGCACGCGGCATGCTGGGCAAGGCAAGCGAAGTTGCCGCTGCCGCCGAGCAGTCGGCGCTGGCGATGCGTGAGGCGGCGCATACTGCGGCGGGCCTGATCCGCGCGATCGAGGATGCCCGGACCGAGGTCGAGGTCGCTGCTGATGTCGCGACCCGTGCGTCGGCCCAGGCCGGCGAAGCGGTGGCGATGAGCGAGATGCTGTCGGAGCATGCCAAGTCGATCGAGTCGATCCTGAGCCTGATCCGCGACATTGCCGGGCAGACCAATTTGCTGGCGCTCAACGCCACGATTGAGGCTGCGCGGGCGGGCGACGCCGGGCGCGGGTTTGCCGTAGTTGCGCAGGAGGTGAAGAGCCTCGCCAACCAGACCGCGCGCGCGACCGACGATATCGCCGGCAAGATCGCCGCGATCCAGTCTGCGACGCGTGGGACGGTCGAAACCAATGCTTCGATCCGCAACACGGTTCAGGAAGTTCAGGCCAGCGCCGACCGCATTCGCGGGGCGATGGAAGTGCAGGCGCAAACGGTGACCGCGATCACCGCAGCGGTCGACGAGACCGCGCTGGCGGCGGATTCCATGTCCGCAACGATCGGTGCAATCCGCGAGGAAACCGAAAGCGTCGCCAGCGATATCGAGCGGGTCGGAGCCGGCTTTGCCGCGCTCGACGCCGAACTCGGCACACTCAAGAACAGCGCGGGCGAATTCGTCGCAAAAGTCGCTGCATGATGGAGGGGATCAATGGCCGGAGCCAAGGAGCTCGGGCAGTGGAGCGGCGATGACCGCCCACTTGCCGAGCGAATTCGCGACTATGACTGGGACGGCGCGATCGCGAGCGGATGCGCGCGGATCGCCGAGCTGATCGGCGACGATTTCGAGACCATCGCACGCGCCTTCTGGACCCACTATCTGACGCTGCCCGGCACCGAGCATGTGCGCGGCTATTTTGTTGGCGAACGGCTGGAGAAGCAGATCGCGGTCAGCACGCGCTACACCCGCGTCAAATATGCGCAGCCGTTCGAGCGCGAATGGGTCGAGATGGCGGCCAAGCATGCCGACGACACCCATCGCGCGCGCATTCCGCTGCGCGCGCTGTTGTCCGCTTTCGCCTTTGCCCATGCGCGCACCTTCGAGGTGCTGAGTGACCGCCTGCCCGATGATGTGGCGACCTTCCGCCAGTTGAGCGATGTCGCCACGCGCATGTCGATGCTGGAGGCCGATTTCATGGCCTCGCGGCTGGGCGTGCGTGACGCTGAACTCGCCCGGAACGAGCGCAAGGGCCAGTCGGACCGCTTCCGCGCCGACATTGCCGGAACGATCGAGATGACCGGCGCCCTCGGCGCGCGCGTGCGTGATCAGGCGCGTGGCGCGGCGAACGCGGCGCGCGGAATGCAGGGCAAGACCAACGAGGTCGCCGCCGCCGCCGAGCAATCGGCGCTGGCCATGCGGGAGGCAGCGTCGACCGCCGCCGGCCTCATCCGCGCGATCGAGGATGTCCGCGCACAGGTCGAGGGCGCGAGCGACGTCGCCCAGCGTGCCAGCGCGCATGCGAGCGAGGCGGTGCTGATGAGCGCTACCCTCGCCGGACACGCCCAGTCGATCGAATCTATCCTGGGCCTGATCCGCGAGATTGCGGGACAGACCAATTTGCTCGCGCTCAATGCGACGATCGAGGCGGCGCGCGCCGGCGATGCCGGGCGCGGTTTCGCGGTGGTGGCACAGGAAGTGAAGAGCCTTGCCAGCCAGACCGCGCGCGCAACCGACGACATCGCGGCCAAGATCGCCGCGATCCAGTCGGCAACCGACCAGACGGTGGCGACCAGCACCACCATCCGCGCGACGGTGAGCGAGGTTCAGGCGAGCGCCGACCGCATCCGCGACGCGATGGCGTTGCAGGCACAGACGGTAACGGCGATCACGGCGGCGGTCGATGAAACCGCGCTGGCGGCGGATTCGATGTCCGACACGATCGGCGCGATCCGCGAGGACAGCCATGCCGTGGCCGGTGAGATCGACTCGCTGGAGCATGCCTTTGGCGAGATCGACGCGCGCCTGGCGCAGCTCAGCGACGCGGCGACCAGCTTTTCGGCCAACGTCGCGGCGTAATTTCCCCTCCCGCGTGTGGGAGGGGCTAGGGGAGGGCCTCTCCACGCAGGCCATCCCCGATTTTGACAGGCCCTCCCCCGACCCCTCCCGCAAGCGGGAGGGGAGCTAGAGTAAGGGGTGACGGAGCGCGCTGTTCCGACTAACCGGGTCGCCATGATGACCCATATCCTCGTGACCGGCGCCAGCCGCGGCATCGGCGCCGCGATCCTCGCCAGCTTCGACGGCCGCGACGTGCGCGCGGTTGGGCAGGGGACGGCGAGCGGCATTCCCGCCGACTTCACCGACCCCGCCGCACCCGCCGCCTTGTGGCAGGCCGCGCTCGACCAGCTCGACGGGCGGATCGACGTGCTGGTCAACAATGCCGGGATCTTCGAGGCGGCGCCGATCGACCTGGACGACGACGCCTGGCTCGCCGCGTGGGAGCGGACGATGCAGGTCAATCTGACCGCCTCGGCCCAGCTCAGCCGTTTCGCCGTCAAGCACTGGCAGGAGCGCGGGGAGGGCGGTCGTCTGGTCAACATCGCCAGCCGCGCGGCCTATCGCGGCGATTCGCCGGCGCACTGGCACTATGCCGCGTCCAAGGCGGGGATGATCGGCATGACCAAGAGCATCGCGCGCGGCTATGCCAAGGAGGGCATCCTCGCCTTCGCGATCTGCCCCGGCTTCACCATGACCGGCATGGCCGAGGACTATCTGGCCAGCCGTGGCGGCGACAAGTTGCTCGCCGACATCCCGCTCGGCCGCGTCGCCATGCCCGACGAGGTCGCGACCATGGCCCGCTTCTGCGCGCTGGAGGCACCTGCATCGATGACCGGCGCGGTGCTTGACGTGAACGGCGCGAGCTATGTCCGTTAAGGGCGCGCTGCTTGCGGCGCTGCTCGGCGGGTGCGCGGCCTCCGCCCCCGCTCCGCAGGCGAGCGCGCCCGTCGGCGCCGTGTCCGGCAAGGAGCATGTTGCGCAATGCCAAGGCCGCGATGGGTGGAGCGATGCCGCGCCGCCGGTGCAACTCTACGCCAATGTGTGGCAGGTCGGCACCTGCGGCATCGTCGCGCTGCTGGTCACGTCGGACGCAGGCCATATCCTGATCGACGCCGCGACCGATGAAGCCGCGCCCGACATTGCGCGCAATATCGAGCGGCTCGGGTTCAAGCTGTCCGACGTGAAGATCATCCTCAACGGCCATGAGCATCTCGACCATGCCGGCGGGATCGCCGCGCTCCAGCGGATGACCGGCGCGCGCCTGCTCGCCCGTGCACCCGCCCGCGCCGCGCTGGAGAGCGGGGAGGCGTCGGCGGACGATCCGCAGCTGGGCATGAACCCCAAATTCCCCGGCGCGCGCGTCGACGGCATCGTCGCCGACGGCGACGTGGTCCGGCTCGGCCCGCTCGCGCTCACCGCCCATGCCACGCCCGGCCACACGCCGGGATCGACGAGTTGGTCGTGGCGCAGCTGCGCCGGCGCAGCGTGCCGCAACATCGTCTATGGCGACAGCATCAGCGCGCTGTCCAACGACAGCTACCGCTTCTCCGACCACCCCGCCTATGTCGCCGCCTTCCGCGCCGGGCTCGACCGGCTGGCAGGGCTGGACTGCGACATATTGATCACCCCACACCCCGGCGCGAGCGACCTTCACGCACGCCTTGCGGGCACCGCGCCGCTGGTCGACGCGAAGGCCTGCGCCCGCTACGCCGCCGGGGGACGCGCGCGGCTCGATGCGCGGCTGGCGAAGGAGGGCGGACGATGAACGAAGTGGCGAAGCGGGGCGGTGTCGGGCGGTTGTTGATCTGGATCTTCGCGGGGGTCGGTCTGCTCGCCGCGGTCGCGGTGATTTGGCTGGCGGCGATGCTGATCGGTACGGGGCGGTTCAATCGCAGCCACGATCCCGCTCCGGTCGCGGTCAAGGGGCAGACGGCCCCCTTTTCGGTGCAGGATGTCCGCGATGTGCGGGGGACCGGGCTGGTCCAACTCGCCATCGGCATTCCGGGGCGGGTTGGCAAAGTCGCCTCATCTTCGGGTCGCTATGATTTCGACCATCGCAACCTGATTCTGCTCGACAAGGCGACAGGTGCGAGCCGCAAGCTGCTTCCCGACAACAACCGTAGCATTGTGGAATTTCGCTTCCTGCCTGCGGTCGCCGCAGTCGATGGCGCGCAGCGGCGGGGTGAGGAATATATCGAGGAGGACCCAGATGAGGCGGATGGCAAGACGGTGCCGCCCGCGGCCTATTATGTGCTCGCCGTCGCTCAGGCCGACCTGACCAAGCAGGATGTGCTGGTTGGCAACATTTCCGACGGTCGGCAGGCATTCCTGCTCAAGAACCTCGACGGCATCGATCGCATGTGGATGCTGACCCCCACGCGATTGGCGCTGGTGGTGCGCGAAGGCATGGCGGTTCACTACAAGGTGATCGACGTGCCCGCGCTCAAGCTGGTCCTCGCACGGCCGGTGGAGATCGGTTGATGACCAGCTGGAAACTGACCCTGCCGTGCACCCGCGACGAAGCCGAGGCGATCGATTTCGAGGGGGCGGAGTTGCTCGGCATCGACCCCGCGCCGGTGCTGTTGACCAGCGAGACCATCCCCGACGATCCGCTCGCCTGGCAGCTGGAGGCCTATTTCGAGGCGAAGCCGGGCAAGGCGGACATCGCGGCGGTGCGCACGCTCGTTCCAAGCGCGAAAAAGGCCAAGGAAGTCGTCGAACAGCTGCCCGACGAGGATTGGGTGACGCTGAGCCAGCAGGGGATCGCGCCGGTCCATGCCGGGCGCTTCTACGTCCATACCTCGACCAATCGCGGGACCGTGCCGGTTGGCGCAAAGACCTTCCAGATCGAGGCAAGCCGCGCGTTCGGCACGGGTACACACGAGACCACTGCTGGATGCCTGCGCACGCTCGACGCGATGCGCGCGCGGGGGGAGCGGGTCGATAATCTGATCGACATCGGCACCGGTACCGGCCTGCTCGCCTTTGCCGCGATGCATTTGTGGCCGCGCGCCTATGCCACCGCGTCCGACATCGATCCGGTGTCGGTCGAGGTGACGGCGGAGAATGCCGCGATCAACGGCGTCCCGCTCGGCGTGATGCAGGGCCAGCTTGCGCTCGCCGCCGCCGCCGGGCTGGAGCATCCGCTGCTGATCGGCCGCGCGCCCTATGACCTCGTCATCGCCAACGTCCTCGCCGGGCCGCTGATCGAACTCGCGCCGAGCATCAGCGCGGTGCTGGCCGAGGGCGGTACGCTGATCCTGGCCGGCTTGCTGGAGACGCAGGCCGAGCGGGTCGCGGGTGCCTATCGCCGCCACGGCCTGCGCCTCGCGGGCAAGACCCCGATGGGCGACTGGCCGACGCTGCGGCTGCGCAAGCGGACGCGCTATGGCTGGGGCCGCACCACGCGGCCCGGCCCGGACGGGCAGGGGCTGGCGCCGGGGTTCGGGAGCTGGTGAGGTCTAACTAACCGTCATCCCCGCAAAAGCGGGGACCCATCTCCAGCACGATCCACGACCTAATCGGTGCGGCTTGCCGCGCGTCCGGGAGATGGGTCCCCGCTTTCGCGGGGATGACGCAATGGCAGTAGCTCAGGCCGCGTCGCGTCCCCGCGCATACTCCTGCGTACCCAGCGTGATCACGCGGTCGCCCGGCTCGATCGCGGCGATGGCGATGTCGGGCTGGGCCAGGATCTCTTCATATAGCGGGGCGAAATCGGTTTCGACCGTGACGCGCAGCAGTTCGTCGAAGCTCGGGATGACGAAGTAATTCTGCTGGAAATCGTCGATGCGATACTCGGTCCGCATCACGCGCTTGAGGTCGAAGCCGATCCGGTTCGGGCTGTCGCTGTCGAGCGCATAGCGGCTCTCGCCATGGCTGGAGACGATCCCCGCACCATAGATGCGCAAATCGTCATCTTCCTCTATCAGGCCGAACTCGACGGTGTACCAATAGAGGCGCGAGAGCTGTTTCAACGCGCCATGCTCCAGCGCGCGCAGCCCGCCGCGGCCATAGGCCTCCATATAATCGGCGAACACCGGGTCGGCGAGCAGCGGGACATGGCCGAACACGTCGTGGAAGACGTCGGGCTCCTGCAGATAATCGAGCTGGTCGGCGCGGCGGATGAAATTGCCCGCGACGAAGCGGCGATTGGCCATATGGTCGAAGAACACGTCGTCGGGGACAAGGCCGGGGACCGCGACCACCTGCCAGCCGGTCGCATTCATCAGCCGCTCGGACAGTTCCTCGAAATTCGGAATGCCGCTTTCGGAGAGCTTGAGCAGGTCGAGCCCGCGCAGAAACGCCTTCGACGCGCGACCGGGCAACAGCTTGATCTGCCGTTCGTACAGCGTGTCCCACACGGCATGTTCTTCGGCCGTGAAGGCGTCCCAATTCTGCGGGATCGTCCAATCGGCGCCCGCGCCTTCCGGGGGACGCTCCAAAACATGGGTTTCACTCATCATGTCCGCAGCATAGCATGACGACGCGACGCGCGGAACCGAGGGGTTTGCCGGAGACTTGTCGCCGCGAGGAGTGATGCGATGCCCACCGTTGCGGAACCGAATGTTGTCGACCCGGCAATTCCGCCCCCGCCGCGAAGCGCCTTCTATGCGGAGGTGCCGCGCCTTGCTTGGGCACTTGCCGAACTGGCCGCCAACTGGCGTGGCCTCAAGAAATCGCCTGCCGGTGATGGCCGCCCGATCCTGTTGCTGCCAGGGCTGGCGAATGGCGACTCGTCGATGGCGGCGATGCATCTTTTCCTGCGCGGGCGTGGCTATCGCACTTGGGGCTGGCGCTTGGGCGTGAACCTTGGTGTCCGCTCGGTCGGGCAGGATGTCGAACGGCTGCTCACCCGGATCGAGACGATCTGTGCCGAGGCCGATGACCAGAAAGTGACGTTGATCGGAGTCAGCCTTGGCGGAATTCTCGCACGGGTGGCAGCGCAGCGTCGGCCAGATCTCGTGCGTGAGGTAATAACCGTCGCATCGCCCTATGCGGGCCCGCCGACCGCCACGAATGTCTGGCGCCATTTCGAGTTCCTGACCGGCCAGAAGATCGGCGATCCGGCTGCGCGCGCCATGCTGGCGGAGGCCGCTGCACCGCTGACAATGTCGGCTACGTCGATCTGGAGCCGGAGCGACGGCTTCGTGAACGGCGACATCTGCCATGAGGGCAATCGAGAGGGTGCGCGTGCGGTGGAAGTGGTGAGCAACCACATCGGTGTGCATTTTCGGCCGCAGGTTTTGCGAGCGATCGCTGAGACACTGGCGGATTCGCGGTCGGATTGAGGCCTGTGCCAGACCCGCTTGTGCTGAGCTTGTCGAAGCACGATCCCCGCGCTGCCAGCCAAGCGCAGTATTTCGCCCTTCGACGAGCTCAGGGCGAACGGACGCGGAGTTCAGTCACGGACGTTGGTGATCAATCGCAGTCGTCGGGGTCCTTGCGGCACTTTTCGTCGCGCTTCTTGCGCTCGCGGCCTTCCTTGGCCTCTTTCTCGCGCATCTTGCGGCCGTAGTTGCGGTCCGCTTCGTCCTGGCTGGTGGTGGCCCAGTCGGCGGCCTTGCCGGCGACCTTGACCGGTGCGGTGACGACGTCGAACGCGGTCTTGGCGACGCAGCCGCCCGACAGCAGCGGCAGCGTGACGACGGCGATAATCAGTCCCTTGCGCATCGCGCAGTCCCTCAACGGGCGTTCAGCGGGAATGCCGATCGCGCGCCTGCACCCCCAGATAAGGGTAATCGGTAAATAAACCATCCACGCCCGCCGCCAGGAAACGCGCAATCTCCGCGCCGATATCGCCATGGCCGGCGGGGTTGATGCCCTTGCGCAGGCCGGATGGGAGGAAGTAGTTTTCGGCGCGGAAGGTCCAGGGATGGACCTTGAGCCCCGCCGCATGCGCATCGGCGACCAGCGTCGAGACGGTACCGTCGCCCGCCACAACCATGTCCTTTTGCGGGCCGACCCCGCTGGCATAGGCGGCGATGGCCTTCAGCCCATCGGGCGTCGCCATCGCCTTGTAGCTCGGCTGCGCCGCGTCCGCCGGGCTGCCTTCGGCCGCCATCAGCTGGATCAGCTTCACCTGCGTGAGCTGTTTCAATGCCTTCAGATTGTTCACCTCGAACGACTGGATGAACACCGGCGCATCGGCGCGATCCCAGCCCGCAGCCTTGAGCTCTGCGACCAGCAGCGCCTCCATCGGGAGGCCGATCGAGGCGAAATAGCTGGGGTGTTTGGTTTCAGGATAGATGCCGATGGTGCGTCCGGTCTTGGCGCTCGCCGCTTTCGCCAGCGCGATGATCTCGCGCAGCGTCGGCACTTCGAACTGCCCGTCGAACTTGGTGTTCCCCCGGCGCAGCAATGGCAGACGTTCCTTGGCGCGCAGCGTCTTGAGCTCGGCGAGCGTGAAATCCTCGGTGAACCAGCCGGTGTAGCTGACCCCGTCGATCGTCTTGGTGCGCTTGCGGTCGGCAAATTCCTTGCGGCGCGACACATCGGTGGTGCCGGTGATGTCATTTTCGTGCCGCGCGACGAGCTGGCCGTCCTTGGTCATCACCAGATCGGGCTCGATAAAGTCCGCGCCCTGTTCGATCGCCAGTTGGTAGGCGGCGAGCGTATGCTCCGGCCGCTCGCCGCTGGCGCCGCGATGCGCGATGATGATCGGCTTGGACGCGATGACGGCCTCCTTGGCAAGCGCTGGTGTCGCGATCATGGCCAGCACCAGCGCCGCTCGCAACATCCCTGTCATCGTCTTATCTCCACCAAGTTATTCCGGCGGCTAGGTGATTCGGATGACATTATGGAGGCACCATGGCCGATAATGACAGCGTGATTGCCGCCGCGCGCGGCTGGGCCGGGGCACGGATGGCGCTCGCGACCGTCGTCTCGACCTGGGGATCGGCCCCGCGTCCGCGCGGCAGCCATTTGCTGGTGCATGAAGACGGCCGGTTCGAAGGATCGGTGTCGGGCGGCTGCGTCGAAGCCGACATCATGGCGGTAGCGGCAGAGGTGATTGCGGGCGCGCCGTTCGCGCTGCGTCGCTATGGCGTCGCGGACGCGGCGGCGTGGGAGGTAGGTCTGCCGTGCGGCGGCGAGATCGAGGTGATGGTGCAGCCGGTCGCAGCGGAAGGCTTCGACCCGGCGCTGTTCGATGCGATTGCGGCGGCGCGGGGCGAGGGCAGGGCGCTGGAGGTGGCGACCGACCTGACGACCGGGCGCAGCAGCGCAGAGCCGCTGCCCGGCGCCTTCATCAACCGCTACGAGCCGCCGCGCCGGTTGCTGATCGTCGGCGCGGTGCAGATCGCGCAGGTGCTCGCCGGACTCGCCCGCGAACTCGGCATCGCGACGGTGGTGATCGATCCGCGCGGGCGTTTCCTGACATCCGAACGCTTCCCCGGCGTCACCCTGGACGATCGCTGGCCGGACGAGGCGATAGCGGCGCTGCGTCCCGATGGTGCGACGGCGGTGGTAACGCTGAGCCATGACCCCAAGATCGACGACCCCGCGCTGATCGCGGCGCTGAACGGCGGGGCGGGCTATGTCGCGGCGCTGGGATCGCGGCGGAGCCATGCGGCGCGGCGGGAGCGGCTTGCCGCCGAACTGACGACCGACCAGATCGACCGGATCGAGGGGCCGGCGGGGATCGATATCGGCGCGGTCGGCCCGGCCGAAATCGCGCTGTCGATCGCGGCGGGCATGGTGCGGGCGCTGCATGATCCGCGCTGAACGCACGGCGCTGGTGCTGCTTGCCGCCGGACGTTCGCGCCGGTTTGGGGCGGCGGACAAGCTGACGATCCCCTATCTCGGCCGCCCACTCGGCCTGCATGTCGTGGTCGCGCTGGAGGCGGTGCCGTTCGCCGCGCGGATCGGTGTGGTCGCGGAAACTGCGCTCGACCTGACCAGCTGTGGCTATGAGGTGGTGGTCAATGACGATCCGGCGGCGGGGCTGGGCCGCTCACTGCGGCTGGGGGTGGAGGCGGCGCTGCACAGCGATCCCGATGCTGTGGTGATCGCGCTCGCTGACATGCCGCGCGTCACCGCGACGCAGATCTGCCGGCTGCTCGACCATGCGGTGGGTCCGGACGCAATCGTGGCGTCGAGCGACGGCGAGGTCCCGCGCCCTCCGGCGCTGTTCGGCCGCGCGCATCTTCCCGAGCTGCTCGCCGCGCAGGGTGATATGGGCGCGCGCGAACTGGTGCGGCGCGGGCATCATATCGTCGTGCCGCCCGCCGAGCTGGTCGATGTCGATACGCCGGAGGATCTCGAACGGCTGATCCATGGGTGATCAGGCGCTCGCCATCGCGCTGGGCCTGATCTCGGCATTCAGTCTTGCGTTGACCAATCTGGTGGTGAAGCGCGGCGACGATATTCTCGTCGCGCGGGCGCTGCTCTCTTCCAGCGCGGCGATCGTGATTGCGCCCTTCGCGCTGATCGTGCCGCTGCCCGATGCGGAGACTTGGTCCGCGCTCGCCTGGGCGGTGCCGGCGCATTTCGCCTATCAGATCTGCCTGGTCCGCGCGATGCAGCGCGGCGACCTGAGCCTGGTATTCCCGATCATGCGCGGGGTCGCTCCGCTGCTTACCGCCGGGTTTGCGGTGCTGGTGTTGCGCGAGCAGCTGCCGTTGATCGGCTGGGTCGGGCTGTTGATCGCGACCGGGGCGGTGATCGTGTTCGCATTGCCCGCGCGCGGCGTGACGCTTGCCGCGCACCCGGACAAGGTGGCGCTGGGCTGGGCGTTTGCGACGGCAATCGGGGTCGCGCTGTACAACATGGCCGATGCGCGCGGGGTGCGGGTCGCGCCGAGCCCGTTCACTTACATCGTGTGGCTGTTCATGCTCGATTGCGTGTGCATCACCACCACCGCGCTGCTGCTCCGCCGCCGCGAACTTGGTCGGGCGGTCAAGGCGACGTGGAAGCACGGTGTTGCGGCGGGGGCGCTGTCGAGCGTTTCGTTCGGGTCGGCGCTCTACGCCTTCTCGCTGATGGAGGTCGCCAAGGTATCGGCCCTGCGTGAGACGGCGGTGGTGTGGGCAGCGCTGATGGGGGCATGGATGTTGGGCGAAGGGTTCGGCGGCCGCCGCATCGCTGCGGCGGTGGTGCTCGCCTTCGGCCTGATCTTGCTTCAGTTCAGTTAGAGTCTTTTCAGCTTTGCTGAAGCGGCACCGTCCCGCTCCCCCACCCGGCCACCCACAAGGTATCTTCG
>FWWL01005228.1_pt1 | contig 20523 bp, 23 predicted proteins | sample 2228331 | NCBI WGS metagenome assembly FWWL01 (sample SAMEA103939775, study PRJEB20133) | metagenome | reverse complement strand
GGCCAACGGTGGGACGGTGAACTTTGGCTTCAACCTGGCCTACAGTGGGACGAATGCCGTGCCGTCTTCGTTCACGCTGAACGGTGTGGTCTGTGGTGGTGGTGGTGTTGCGCCGACGGCGACCAACACAGCGGCAGTGCCGACGGCCACTCTCACGCGCAAACGACCTGCACAAGCGCGACAAGTATAGGGGGGCTGGCCGAATTGTCCCTTTCGTAAGCGCGGCCAGATTGCCCCTTTTGGGTTGCAAAGTTTTATACCTCTAAAAGTCGGCATTTTTTATGCCACTTTTCAGGTATAATCTCTGTATATGCGACGACCACAATCTCTACTCAAACTTGCGCAGATGATCCAGGCGGAAGCACCACCAGGATTTGGCTGGGTGATGATCCGCTGGCGCAACCATCGCCGCGTGCTCCTGGCGGTACGCCTCCTGGCGGAAACCGGCGTCTCGACTGCCCTGGACTTGTGCTTTCTGTTGGGCAAGGCGTTGCATATCAACCCCAAAGCAGGGTCTGTTCGCCGCCTGGTGTACGGGACTTTGCGTGATGAGTACGTGGTCCGCCAACTCGTGGAGCATCGTAGCCTGCCGTTCGTGGGGCGCGGCGGGGTACGTGTGCTCACCCTGACGGAAGACGGCAAAGCCCTGGCCAGGGCAATGGGCGTAGAACCCGTAGAGAGCGACTGGGAGCGCTTGGTGCGCCTGCACGCAGGCGAGAAGCAGACCAACCACGCCGCCGCCATCCTCGTGGCGGCGTATGAGGCACGCTTGCGCGGTTGGAAGGCGGAGGTAGTGCCGTTTGACCCCAACCGCACCCCCTGGTTTCAGCCCGACCTGAAGATCACTGACCCGCAAGGGAAAGTGTACTACTGCGAGGTGGAAACACGCTCGCGCGGGCGTCAACAGAAGTGGGCAAGCAAGCGCGAGGTGAATCTCATCGCCATCAGCCCGGAAAGTCGCAGGGCAGTAGTACAATTCCTGCGCGCCATGAGCGTTTCCGGCCGGGCAACGGATTTGAAAACCCTGATGAGCCGGGCGAGGACAGGTGACCTGTCGCAGTTCTGGCTGGAAGAATGGTGAGGTACGTATGCAAGAAAAACGCCATAACCGCTATCGTCTCCTGTGGCTGTTGATCCCCGCTGTGGGGCTGGCCCTTTGCGTTGTTTTGCTGATCGGGTGGCCAATCGCTGTGGCGTACTCCTGGTTTGCTACCGCCACCGCGACGGCATCGCCAACCTCCACGCCTACCCCCACGGCGACGGCCACGGCGACGCCTACCCCAACGTTTACCCCCACGCCTACCCCAACGTTTACCCCCACGCCTACCCCCGTCGTCTTGCCGGTAGGCAACGATACGCCTGTTCCAGACCTACCCTACGAAGTCATCACGGTAGAGAACTTCGGGCAATTGCGCCCGATTGCCCGTTATGGTTACCCCAGGCTGTTGGTTAACAAACCCTTCCGCCTCACAGCGGATGGGACTACAATCGTGGTAGGGACAACGGGCGGGATCGAGTACTACGATGCCCGCACGCACGAAAAGACGGGGGGGTTCCCCCTGGACTACGTGTACCTGTTCGACGTTACCCCCGATGGGGAGTACGTGCTCACGCTGATCAAGGACACCCTCACCGTCTGGACGCGCGACGGGCAGAAGATCAACGATCTCCCACTGGGAAAGGAGTGGAGAGATTGGTTCGGACGGGTGGAAGGCTTCGAGATTACCGGCCCGCTGGTGGCACTCTCCCCGGACGGCACGCTCGTGGCCGTGCAACGGCGAACGGCTTGGGATGAGCAGAAAAAGGTGGACGTGTATCGCGTCTCGGATGGCGTCCTGGTGGATACCGTGCGAGGGCAGGGCATTGTCTTTTCCCCAGATGGGCGTTACCTGGCTACCGAGTTCAACGGCTTGCGGCTCTACCCCGTCGCGGAACTGGGCGAAGGTTGGGAACGCCGCCTGCCCAAACAATCCCTGCCAACGTGTGGCCTGGGTTGTGCCCTGGTTTTCTCTCCAGACGGCGAACTGGCCGCGCTTGTCAACAACGACCGCGTGGACGTGTACCACGTCTCGGAACGCCGCCTGGTGCGCCAGGTAAGCGGCTGGCAGGTACCAGACTTTGCCTCGCTAGTGGCGCAATTCACGCCAGACAGCAAACGCCTGGTAATCGCCATCCCGGCTATATACAGCAATCGAGAGCAGATACGTGTGCCTGCCAAGGCGATCCTGGTGGACATCGCCAGCGGCGAGTGGGTAGATCGGCGCGAGATACCCCCCGAAGCAGTGTACGCGTACGCCACGGACGACCAGCAGATGCAGCTGTTCGAGTGGCAAACGGGAGGAGAATGGTTGTGGTTCTCGCAACCCGATGTTCGCGTGCAGGATACGAGTCTGATCCTTAGCGAGTTCATAGCGGGCAAACATCTTCTGTGCGTCAACCGGGAATGTACCCGCACCCCAGCGAAGAACCGCTTCGTGGACCAGAACGGCACGGCGTACACCCTGACGCGCCACGGTTCGTCCTGCAAGGTGGTGCGCGAGAGCGACGGGCAGGTACTGGCCTCCTTCTCGGCTCCCGCGGAGGCCTATGTGGGCTTTTGGGTCTTCCCACATCCTAAAGGCGATGTCGTTGTGGTGTATTGGGGTGTCTTGGGATCCGACGACCACGTCCGCGCCTATCGCTCCGACGGTCGCCAGGCCAGGATTTTTGATGATCGCATTGTGGGAGAGCCTGTGTTCGATGGGCAAGGCAGAATCGCTTTTAGCAACTACACGCACCTGAAAATCCTGGACATAGAGCAGTGGTCGGTAGCATCGTTTTATGCCGGGCGCGATATTTTTGTGTTGCGCTTCGTGGACGGCAAGGTGTACTGTGCCAAGACATGGAGAGCGGGCACTTCTGTCTGGGTAGTGGACCCATCCACGCGCCAGACGTTAGATATTCCTGTGCCGGAATGGAGAGGCGGAAGTTCATGGAATGAATCTGGGTACGAAGTAGTGGAATCGGCGGATAAGGCAGGCGACCTGTTCGTGGTGAGCACGGGCGGGCTGCTGTACGCCATTGACTTGCGCCAGAACGCGGTTGTGGCACAACTCCCCCTGTCCATCCCGTACTCCAACCTGACCATGCGCTTCTCGCCCGATGGCCGTTTCCTGTTCACCTACGGACAGGATGGCTACGTCCGCATCTGGGGAGTGTTCCCGGAAGAAGCAAAGTAGTCCAGCAAGACAGCAACCGTCCCAGCCGCCCGTCATTTGCGGGCGGCTTTGTTTTCTGTTAGTATTTGGGCCAGCCTATGATTGACTTGCAGGAGGTGAAGAATGCGCCCGGGAATCGCTTTGCTACTGGCAGCATGTACCCTGGTGGGTTGTCTGGCAGGACCAGCCGAGCCAATGCCGACTCCCCATCCCACTGCAACGCTCACTCCTGCCCCCCGCTACTACCCCACGCTCGACCCCAGCCTGCGCCAGGAACTGATGTACCGCATCCCCAAACCAGAGCCGTACTACCACCTGGATCGGCTTGCAGACGGCCGGGAGTACGAGGCTTTCCGTTTTGAGGTAGTCTCCAGCGGGCAGACCAGCACGCTCCAGGCAGGCCAGTACACCCTGGATGTCGTCTGGGTGTACGAGCGCAATGCGGTGGGAGCGGTGCAGTACCCGCTGGTCGTGGGGGCCTGGGACGGCACGGCCTACACGCCGTACTACACCCGTTTCCGCCGTTTCCACCAGCCAGGGCACACTACCGAACGGCAATCCTACCTGGCATACCTGGAAGAAAACGAGATTCTGGCGCGCGGGCGATACCTGCTCCCGAATATTGCGGACCGCAAAGGAGGGTTCGTCAGTCTGTACGGGCTGATTGACTGGCAGAAGTGCGGGGAGACGACCTTCTGCCAAGTAGGGCGGTACATGCAGACCACTTACCAGTTGGACGCCGCCGTGGTTGGCCAGTACCTGGGGCTGAACCCCATCCCGGAAGGCTGGGCGTTGGCGTGGATGTGGGACGCCGCGACGACAGAGAATACCGCTTGTACTACCTGCATCTTTCTTGACTTACCCTGAAGCACGAAGGAGGTGAATATGTTTCGCACAATTCACTGGCGCTTTATCCTTGCCAAATCCTGGAAGGCTGTCGTGATGGGGGTGTTGATTGCCATCGGCATCACGCTCTTCCCCCAGGCGCGCTGTGCCCTGGCGGGCGAATGCAACGCCGCCAGCGATCTGTGGTGCAACTGGGGCCAGCCCGGACAGTGCTGTGATCCGTCTCATGGGTTCAAGGTGGTGTACGGTTGTCGCCAACAAGCTGGCTATTGCGCCGAACTGGTGGACACGGTGCCCGTCCGTTGCAGTCCCCAATCCGGGAACTGCTGGGTGACAGAAGTACTGCCAAGCCAGAAGCTACGCGCAGATTTTTCGGACAGGCTTAGGTGGAGCGGCAACACCAAGTACTGGTACGTGGGAGCCTGCTCTCAAAGCAATTGCGGCCCTGTAGATACCAAAGCCCGCCCCTTCCGCGCTACTTGTTGTTCGGGGCAACAATCCTGTACCCCGTCCTATGCGCCGCCTACGATAGACGACGAGTACACGGTGTATCCGCCATATCCCATCGTGTGGACGCAAGGATCGCACGGTTCTAGTGGGATTGTCTCTATCCCTGAATCGCCAAAATTGCCTTCAAAAAATGCTATGTCACTGATCGGCCGGGCACTGGGGATAACGATCAACGACATTAAGGCGCACGGCGGGGCAGATACGGCTTGCGGTTCCGGACGCGCCAGCATCACCAGCATCACCGTCGCGATTTCCCTGCGCCAGGCGTCCATAGACTGGATCCTCGGCGAACTGGCGCAACGCTACCCTGGGGCTTACGTCAAAGGCACTTACCCGCAGCCTCCAGAGACCAGCGGCTATTTAGCCCCTGGGGAGTACGCCTTCTGCGCAGGCACGGACGGGCTTACCGGCAAGAACACGCCAGACGCCGAACTGGATTGCCGCTTCTTCACCCCGTGGGACCCCGGCCAATACGATGTGATCGTCACGGCATGTCAGACGGATGGTAAGTGCACGACCAAGACGCTCCCGCAACCCATCACGGTCTGGTTGCTGGAAACCAAGCTGGGGAGGTAGCCTGTGCACACCTGGTATTTACCCTTCCTGTGGATCGCCAACGGCGTCCTGGCGTTGGTATGGCTCTTGGTGGAGCATATCTGGGTGATCCTGCTGGTGCCCGCACTGACCCTGATGGTGACGAAGGCGGAGGAGCCTCAACGTCCCTGGGCACTGGCAGCTTCTGGCTTGGCGTTGCTGGCCAGCTTGCTTGCACCGTTCCCAACGGCCTTGCTCTTGCTTCTCATGGTGGGCACAGGGTTAGGCGCGGTGCGTCTGGAGCGGATCAGCCCACAAAACACCCACTGGACGGTCATTCGCGGCCTGGCGTTGTACAGCCTAGTAGGGTTGGGCTACGCCGCGTACCGCGCCTGGCTGGTGCCCGCCATGAGCGATCCCGCACTCCTGCAAGGCCAGGTGTATCTCTCGGCCATTGCCAGCATCGCCCTGTACGTGTTCCCCCTGGGCTACCTGGTCTTGCTGGCACAGAGCCTGTTTGCCCATCCGCCCATCCAGGGACAGGCGGATGAACTCATCTACCGCTACCGTTCGCGAGGGAAGCCATGATTCAGGTGCTCGATAACGGCCTGTACATCGAGGAAGGCGTACTGAAGTACGCTTGGTTCCTCCTGGACACGCCCACCGGCAACCTGTACCGCTGTGTGGCATTCCGGGAACTCTCTGCCGTTCCCTACGACGTATCCCGGGAGACCGACACCCTGGGCCGCCAGTGGGCGGCCTTGCGCGGTATCTACAACGCTGGGGTGGACTATCTCTACACGGCCCTGGGTATCTTTCATCCCGACCACGTTGGCATCGTCCAACTGTACGGCGCGGCAGGGGAAGGCGTCAACCGCGAGGTGGCGGCGGCGAAGGCCCTGGAGGGGGTAGCGGCAGTCCAGGCCGCACTCGCCAACTTCCCGCAGTCTCAAACCCGCCCGCCTGATCTGCGCTGGATCGAATGGTATCTGGAATTCGTCAGCCACAAGGCGAAGAACATCCTGGCCCTACTGGGACACCCCGACCCACGCGAAGGCCGTCGCGGGTTGAAGGCGGACGGCAACCTGCCTGACTACGCTGAAGACGACCTGGCGGAAGAGCAGAACGAGATTCTCTTTCGTGGACTGGCAAAACTGCGCCAGGATTTCGTCTTCCAGGTTACAGCGGCACACATAGACCGCCAGCGTCTCTCTCGAACGCTGGTGGAAGTGGCGCGAGTAGCCAGCAACTTCGCCAGCAGACGGCGCGGGGCGATCAACATCGGCTTTTCGTTGAGCATCCCTCTCATGGCCGCCCTGGGGCAGGTGGCTACCGGTGGACAAGCCGGGTCGCACGCCCATTCACGCGGAACAGCGGAAGGCGTCACGCACGGCTGGGGCCAGGCACACACGGATAGCCACAGCATAGGGAAAAGCGAGTCCTGGACGAACGGCGGCTCGATCACGCATTCCCTGGGCACCTCTACCAGCGAGACCAATTCCGAAGGCCGCAGTTGGTCCCACACGGACAGCGTAGTTCGTTCGTACTCGCATACGAGCAGTTTCAGTTACTCACATGGTACGTCGGTCAGTCACAGCACGACGTACACGGATGGTCAGTCCACCTCGCAGGGGACAAGTGACAGCCGCGCCGTGAACGAACACTACGAGGTCAAACAGGATGTCCCCCTTGTAGGTTCGGGGGTTTCTGGTGGACAGGGCGTGACAGACACGCACGGCACCAGCCAGACCACGACCGAATCCAGTTCCACGTCCAAATCAAACACACAGAGCACCTATCAATCTTGGTCCTCGGGTTCATCAGACACTTGGGGGGTGGCCTACGGAAGTTCGGACTCCCACGGATGGAGCGTAGGCCATGCTGTGACAAAGGGACAAAGCGAAGGCTGGGCATATAGCCGCATGTGGGCGCACACGACGGGCAAAAGCGAATCCTGGGGCACAGCCGACACGCGTAGTGAGCAATTTGGCCGCTCTCACATAGAGAGCAGCGGCACAGTGGACGGCGTGGCGCGCACGACCGCCCAGGGATTCACGGGCGGCTTCTCGACCGGCCTCCTGCCAGGCGTGAACATTGGGCGCACCTGGCAGACAGAGGACGACGTGGCCGAACGCCTGACAGAAATCTTCCGCCAGTTTGAGGGCCTCCTCAATCAAGCCGCCGCAGAAGGGGGCTTCATGACGGACGCTCTCCTGATGGTGGACAGTGACGAAGGCGCACGCGCCGCGGAAACCCTGGCAAGCCAGGCTTTCCACGGCCCTAATGTCCCCACGCCCGTCCTGACCGTCCCAGTGGACGATCCACGCGTGCGCAGCTACGCCCTGGCTTTCACCCCCTTCGACGAAAGCGATCCCGGCGACCCCTTCGGGGGACGCTTGTGGACGCGGCTGGGCACCTTGCTCACAGCAGGCCAGCTGGCGGCCTACACTGCGCCGGGAATGGTAGAAGAGAGCACGGCGGTTGTGACCCTCGCACCCACCCCCAAAGGGCTGACGTTCTACCCGGAAATGCCTGGCGACGTGGTACTGGGGCATCAGTTCAGCCCACTCACCCGCGACCTCACACGGACACAGGTGCGGCTGGACAAGGAGCGTTTATTCCATACCATGTTCGCTGCCGATACCGGATATGGTAAGTCCGTAGCCGCCATGCGACTGGCCTACGAAACCACGCTTAAGTGGCGCCTGCGCACGGTGGTGCTGGATTTTGGCGCAGGCTGGCGTAGCCTGCTGAATGCGCCTGGGCTGGAGGGGCACGTGGACATCCGCCAGCTGTGGCCTACTGCCGCCCGCCCCTTGCGTTGGAATCCCTTGCAAATTGGACGCAACATCAACCCCGAAACCCAATGGCGCGCGTTCGCGGATATTTTCGGGAGTATCGCGCGTTTGGGTGTCAAGCGACAAAAGCAAGAACTCCTGGACGCCTTGCGCCGGGTGTACCTGAAGGCAGGTGTCCTGGTGGATGATCGCGAGGTGCGTGGCGATCCCACCTGGGGCAGGGTGCTGGCAGAGGAGACCGACGTGGCCGAAGCCCCGGCAGGGACGCCGTTGGGCGACCTGTCCCTCTCGCAACGCCAGCGGTTGGCCGTATACCGCTCCAGCAAAGTGGATTTGGCCACCCTGTACCACGAGGTGGACGAGAAACTCGCCAGGGTCAACCCGCGTGACACCATGCTCACAGGCGTCCTGGAAGGTATCCTGTACCGCCTGAACGCCCTGGTGCAGGGTGCGGCGGCTGTGCAGTTCGCCGCCGGGACGGACGTGGTGCCGATGGAAGACCTGGCCAAGCCCTGGGGGATCGCCATCATCGAAGGCGGTATGTTCCTGGACGATTTCGGGAAGGCGTTCCTGCTGGGCTGGGCAGGCTGGCATCTCTATACCGACATGGTGGCGCGGCGAGTGCATGATGTGAACACGGACGAGCCGCTCTTGCAGATTTTCTTCGAGGAGGCCAACAAGATTTTTGCTGGCGTGGACGTTGGCGCAGACGATGAAAGCGGCGGCGGCATCTCGCTCTCGCAACGCTTCGGCGACATGTTCCGCGACGCACGCAAGTACAAAGCACGCCTGCACGTGATCACCCAAGCCCCAAGCCTGATCCCGCAGGACATCATCTCTTCCTGCAATAACCTGGTGGTGGGCTTCCTGAAGAACCCAAAGGACAAGGACATCGTGCTCTCGGCCATCGCCCGAAGCGAAAAGGGCTTCGTGGATGAACCCTGGCGGCGATTCCTGGCTGACCTGTCTATCGGCATGTTCTTGGGACGCTTCCCCTACGCCCATAGCCGCGAAATGCAACAACCGTTTTTGTTCCGCCCTCTCCAGGTGGCCGCCCCCGAACCAACCGACGACGAAATCGCCCAGAAGTTGGGGCGGATCGTGTTGTGAGGCGAGACGATGATGGAGGTGAGACGATGATGGAGGCGAGACGATGATGGAGGTGAGACGAATGAAACCCTTACCCCTTGCGCTCTGGTTCTTCCTGGCCGTGCTGGTAGTGCTGGTAGGCATGAATCTACTATCCCCCCAGGACGATAGTCATCGGCGGGTGGTGCTCCTGCCCACGCAGTCCCCAACCGCCACACCCACCGCAGGATGGTGGACGGAAGTGGCAACCTGGACGCCTACCCTCCCTGTCCCTACCAGCAAGCCAACTCAAGCGTTCACGGCAACCCCTACGCCGGAACTCAACATGGACGATGGACAATGGACGATGGACAATGGACAGTGGACGATGGACGATGGACAATAGACCATAACAGGAGGAAATCCCATGAAGAAAATCTTTCCCTTCCTGCTGGCCGCGCTAGTATTCCTTGTGGCGCTGGCCTTGAACAGACCCGAAAAGCAAATTCCTGTGGTCGTGGCGGCGGCGGACTTGCCGGAAGGCAAAATCCTGGCCGAAGGTGACCTGGCGGTTCGGGAAGTGCCCATGAGTCTGGCCCCGCAGGGGGCAGTGGGCGATGCGTCTTCCCTGCTGGGACAGCGGCTGAAGGTGGCACGCGGGGCAGGCGATCCCGTCCTGCCGTCCCACCTGGGCGGCGAGGCATTGGAGTTGCGCCCTGACGAGCGCGCCGTGGCGTTGTCGGTCACAGCAGCGCAGGGGCTGGCGGGCCTACTGAAGCCCGGCGACCGCGTTGGGCTGACGCTCATCGTGACCGCTAACCAGCAAACCTACGCCAAGTACCTGGCTGGCGGCCTGCGCATCCTGTGGATCGAGCCATCCTTCCGCCGTGAGGAGGTAGCCGCTGTTCCCGCGACGAATACCGGCAACCCGTTGAGCAGCATCGGCGCGACGGGGAATACGACCACGAGCGGTGGGATCGTCGTGACAGACGCAACAGGCACCTCCAGGGGGTTGGTGGTGCTGGCGATCCCCGTGACAGCCCGTACAGTGCTATATGATTTCACGCTCTGGGGTGCGGAGAGCGTTGTCCAGCCTGTGTACCTCCTGGATGTCCTTCCCGCATTGGCGGCGCAGGGGGCACAGTTTGGGCTGGTGCTGGAACCGCAGAATGCCCAAGAGGTGACGACCAGCGGTGTGGCGCTCCAATCCCTGGTCGTTACCCCCGGCCCGACTGTGACGCCCACGCCTACTACGCCTGCACTTACCCCGTGAGGAGGCTGACATGTGGAACGTGGACTATCTGGCACAAGCGGCAGATGCTGTTACCGTACTCTTGGCTGGCCCCATCCCGCGCCTTCAGGCATGGTACACCGCGCTGGCGGCGGACGCGCGCTTTCGCGTGACCATGCAGTCCACCGACCCGCAAGACCTGGCTAGCAAACTGGTGACCAACCCGGACGTGCTGATCCTGGATGCGGCGATTTACCCTGGCCCCCAACCGCTTGCGGAGGCCCTGACGCGCTATCACGGTGCGGCTTATGTGCTTCTGCCGCCAGAGGCACCCCGCGAAATCATGGACACCATAGCCCAGGTGCCCTGCGTGAAGGGAGTGTACAAGGGCGACCTCAACCTGGTAGCCATCACGGGCGAGATGTACGCGGCGGCGAACACCAGCCGCCAGGCGCGGCTGAACCAGAGCATGGATGCGCTATGGGCGCGTCCTGCAACTGCCTCCGCAGGCTCCCCAGCAGGACTGCGGATCATCGCTGTCTGGAACCAGGCGGGGGGAACGGGCAAGACGACCATCGCCTCCAACCTGGCCTACGAGGCAGCGCGGCGTGGATTGCCGTCCCTCTTAGTGGGCATGGGCGCGCCTGACGACCTGCCGCTGATTCTAGGGTTGAGGCCCGAACCCAACCTGAATCATTGGCGCGCTAACCCAACCCCCGAAGGGCTGAAAATGGCACTCCAGAAGGTGGACACGCTGGACGTGCTGGCGGGCTTTCCGGACGTTCTGTCGGAAGCACGGGCGATCAACTCGCCGCTGGACGCGCCGGAGAACATCCCCAAACTGGTGCTCACGGCGGCATACATGGGGTACGCGGTCATCGTGCTGGACGCCCCGCCTACCGCCCTGGCAAGCGCGGCACTGGCGGCGGCCAACACCCTGGTTCTGGTAGCGCGGCTGTCCCTCGAGGGAGTGATGCGCGCTGCCGAAGCGTACCGCACAGTCGTCGAGCGCATGGCAGGCGAGCACCACATCCCTGCTTCTGGGGTGTACGTGGTGCTCAACCGCGTGGATGGACGGATGAGCGTGGACGAGTGGCACAAGGCGGCCAGTGGCCTGTTGGGGCAAACCTTCCCGCCTGTCATTGCCCAAATCCCGGACGACCCGCGCGTGGGCGAAGCGCAAGACGCGCGCCGCCTGCCACTGAACACAAGCGACGTCTTCGCACGCGGCTTGAAGCCGCTGTCCGATGCCCTGTTCTCTCTGCACCAGGGCGCAACGCCGACGCAACCCAACGGCAGGAGCCGGGGAAAAGCCTTTGAAATCTTTGGTGTGAGGGTAAGGGTATGAACTGGCTCGAACTCATGGCGCAGGTGACGCCCCAACAGGAAGCCCAAATCGTGGAGATGGCGGCGGCGGAACTGAAAAGCTTGCCGCTGACGATCTTGCGGGATCGCCAGCAGTTGCAGGCACGCGCGCAGGCGGCAGTCCAGCAGGTAATCACCCGCCTGGGATTATCCACTACCCCTCAGTTGCTGGCCGCGCTGGCGCGGACGGTGGCCGCACGCATTGGCGGCCTGGGCGTCTTCGACGAACTCCTGCCGCCTATGCGCACGGATTTGAGCGAAATCAGCCTGAACCCGGACGGCACGCTCTGGATTCTGCGCAAGGGAGAGCGGTTCTTCGAGCCGTACAACCGCGCTCCATCGCTGGATGAGGTCTGGCGGAGTGTGGAGGCCCTGCTGGCACCCATCGGACGGGCGATCTCGGAGGCCCAGCCCAGCGTGGACGCCAAACTGCCGCGCTCAGAAGGCTTCGGCGGGGCACGCGTGAAGATCGTCCATCCCGTGCTGGCCCCCGGCCCAGGCTACCCTGCTGTGAGTATTCGCCTGTTCGAGCCGCGGCCTGTGCCGCCAGAGCAGGTCGTGGCCTGGCAGATGTGCCCGCAGGACGTAATGACGCGCCTGCTGGGGGCGGTGGCGGAGGGGCTGCGGGTGCTGGTGATCGGCGGGACGGCGACGGGGAAGACGACGCTGCTGGCCGCGCTGGCGCACGGGATACCCAGAGAGGCCCGTGTAGTGAAGATCGAAGACCCGGAAGAAATCTGGCTACCCCATCCCAACGTGGTGACGCTGGAAGCGCGTCCCCACGTCGTGGGGAGCAACGTGCCGGGCTACTCGCTCTCGGACGGCGTGGACGACGCTATGCGCATGGCCCCGAACTGGCTGATCGTGGGCGAAGTGCGTACAGGGACGGCGGCGCTGTCGCTCCTCCGGGCGCAGATGAGCGATCATCCGGGGCTTTCGACTCTTCACGCAGAAGGCCCGGAAGCGGCGGTCCATCGGTTGGGGGTGCTGATGTGGGCGGATGCGCAGGTGCGCATTGAGGCGGCCAAGGAGCTGTTTGCAATGGCGGTGGACCTGGTGGTGCAGGTGGGCTGGAAGGACGGACGGCGGCAGGTGGTGGGTGTCTGGGAAGCCACCCCGGAACTCAAAGGGGGGAACGTGACATTCCGCAAACTGTACCCCCAAGAAAACGGCGGAATGGGAGAGATCAGCCGCAAGCGAGGAGGTGCGGCATGAAGCCCCTGCTTTCCCAAATCCTGATGGCCATCTCCCTGGCGGCGATGGCGTACTACGTCCTGGATGCCCTGGTGCGGCAGGTAGGCGTTCGCAAGAGCGCCGCGCGCACCCTGGCGGACTACTACCAGCCGCTTGCTCCTCAGGAAGCGCAGGTCGTGCGGATCGGATCGTTCGAGCACAAGGTGCGCCTGGCGGCGTTGAAGTATCGCCTGAAGGTTGCCGGGCGAGAACGCCTGTACTACTACGGCGCCATTGCCCTGGTATCCTTCCTGGTGCTCCTGGTGCTCCTGGCGTTCCGCGTGCCCCCTGTGTTGTGCCTGCTGTCCGTCGTGGTGGGGTGGGTGTTCGTGAACGGCCAGGTCAATGGCGCATGGCAACAAATGCGCCTGGCGATGGAAAAAGAACTCCCCACCTTCCTACTACGAATGAGTGCAACGGTCCAGGCCACTCCGAACATTCCGGAAGCCCTGTCTGACGTGACCGCCAGCCTGGACCCCCAGGGGCCTCTGCGCGCCTGGATGGAGCGATTGCTTCAGACCATCCAGACGGGCGGGCGCAAAGGGCTGGAAGAAATGCAGGCGGAAGCCATGGCAATCTCTCCTAGCCTCATAATGGCGGTGATGGAAATCGAACGCCTGTGGGAGACCGGCGGGAGCGGCTACGTGGAAGCCTTCCGCCTGGCCAGCGACAACCTGGCCTCCATCCTGGAAGGGCGGGCGATGGCGGCGGCGAAGGCAAATGGCGCTTGGGGCACGGTGCGGGTGATCCTGCTGGCATTGGGCGGTTCGCTGGTGATGGCGATGTCCTCACCGGCGGGCGGCGGGCTGTTTCACACAACCGCCGTGCAGATCGGCCTATTGCTGGCCCTGGCTTGGGCCGCGCTGGGCTGGAACATCATCGGCGACGCGATTCGCGAGGTGATGGAATGAGCGCCTGGATGTATCTGGCTATCGGCACAGCCATTGGGACGGCACTGGGTTACCTGCTGGCCAAATGGCTGGATGTGCAAACGTTGGGGAGGTAGGTATGAGTCTGTCCCAACTCCTGCTACCGTTCTCATTGGCCTGCCTGGTCTGGGGAGTAGTGGGCCTGGTGCAGGGTATGCGGGTTGGCAGGGCAACGAGGGCCGCCAAAGCCCTCTCGGAGTTCTACGCTGACCCGAGAGCGAAGAAGGCCGGGCGACAGGAAGAGATCGGGATGGCAGTGGCAGAAAAACTGCTCTCGGTGGCCGCCTGGGAGGATCATCTGCGCTGGGCGCAACGCGGCGGGCAGTACCAGGGGCAAACCCTGGGCGGAATCGTGTTCCAGAGCCTGCTCTTTGCGGCGTTGGCCCTACTGGTGCTCTTGGCGAACCCGGCGCCCGTGGCCTTCCTGATCCCCGTTGGGGCATTTGCTTATCCCCTGGTGCGCCTGCGAAGCAAGGCACGCGCGGTACGTAAGCGCGTGTTTCGTACCCTGCCAGAAACGGCGGCGTTGATTGCGGCAGAACTGGCGGCGGGGACGGCACCTGATGTAGCCGTGGCGCGCGCGACGGCGATTCCGGGGCCGTTGTCCATGTTGCTCAAGGAGGCCGTCGAAGCCAGTCGCGCAACCGGGCGCCCACTGTTCTCGCGCAAGCCCATCACAGGGACACTGGTGGAGACACTGGGGAAATCCGGGCTTCCCGCCCTGCACGCCTTCGGTAGCCAGTTGGACCTGGTAGCCAGCAAAGGCGTGGCGGGAGCGGTGCTGATGAGCGAGATTGCCCGGGCCTTGGGGCAGGAGTACCGTGCCAGACTCCAGAGCGAAGTCGAGAAACTGGACTCTCGCCTGGTGCTGATCGTGGCACTGTTCTTCTTCGCCCCGTTCGTTGCCCTTCTGCTCTTTGCGGCGTTGTCGCCCATCATGGCAGTCTTTCTGGGAGGGTGAGAGATTTGCCTCAAGTCGAGATCGTCTCGCCCGCGCGTCTGGTGCTGGCTCTGGGTGGTCTCCTGGTGGTGGCTCTCCTGGTATGGGGGGGTTGGCGGTTGAGTGCCGCGTCGCCTGCGCTATCCGTGCAAGCCGCCTACGATCTGCTTCCGTTCACGCCCACCCAAACCCCAACGGCGACGCCTGTGCCCACGGCTACCCCGTTCGTGCCAGAGAATCCCCGCGCCGTATTCGCCTGCCTCCTGCCGGTGGAATACGGCAGGGTCACGAGTCACTTCGGCGATGTACGCAGCGGGGGAATGACGCACAAGGGCGTGGACTACGGCTGTACGGGGGAGCGAGTGGCGGTCCTCAGTCCCATGACAGGCATGGTGACGCACGTCGGTGCGTTGGGTGATCTGGGAAACGCGATTGTGCTCGAAAACTGGGGGTGGAAGGTGATCCTTGGTCATCTGGCCTTCTGGCGTGTGAAGGAGGGGGAGCGCGTGCAGGCTGGGGACGTGGTGGGCATTTGCGGCTCTACGGGAAATTCCAGCGGGCCGCACGTCCACCTGGAAATTTATTACTGGAATGACCGTTGGGGGAAAGGCGGCTGGATGCTCGTCAACCCGGAAAAGACGGATTTGCCCGGTGCGGAGGGATGCCGATGGGGAGAGTTGCAGAACTTGCCGTGATCGCCTGGCTCGTGGTGTGCGCCCTGCATGACTGGCGGAAGCGCGAAGTTCCCAACTGGCTGACCGTGCCGGTGGTCGTTCTCGCCTGGCTCTGGCAATGCTTGCAATCGGCTGGGTATCTGCCCTGGGTGCTGGCCGGGGCAACCGTCTTGCTAGCCGTCTTGGGCGTCCTGCCTGGCGGGGATATGAAGGGGTTGGTAGCGTTGGCCTTGCTGGATGGACACGGACGGCTGTACCTGGCGGCTTGGCTGGGTGCGGCAGTGGTCTATCTGGTATGGCGAGTAGTGCGTCGGGAGAAAGGGATGCCTGGCTATGTGGGTTTTTTGGCCGGGGTAGCCGTTGCGATTATGGCAATATAAGTACAGTTATCATGCGCAAAATGCCCGAAATCGCATGATAACTCGCCATTTTCCAGCCCGTAACCCCCGAAAAACACGCATGATAACTAACGCACTTGCGCGAGGCGCGCGAATCTGGTATCTCTAGTTAGCGTTATTTACCTTACTCTTTCAGGAGGTGCTGTATGTCCAATCTTTTCTACCGCCTCATGTATCGCCTCATGGCGCGCCGCGCCGAACTGGACGAAAAGGCATTGCTGATCGCCCTGTTCGTTATCGCGGCCATTGTGGGCCTGTCGCCGCTTGGCCAGGCCGTGGCGAACAAATTCAATCAGATGGCTGGTGCGCTGGGCAATTGAGGAGGCACTCCACAATGTGGCGCCGACTGCTCTCCAGACGTGCCGAACTGGACGAGGCGGCCCTGGCCTTGCCCATCCTACTCCTGGTGAGCCTGGCGTTGGTCAACCTGGCACTCCTGGGCTACGCGGCACTCAACGCTTCCAATGCCGCCGAGTACGGGGCGCGCATGGGGAGCGTGGCTATCACGAACGCGCATGGCGTGGCGTACTCTGCCGCGCTGGATAAAGTCAACGCCGCCAGCGTGGGCACGTACACAGTGACCGTGAGCGGCGGTACTACGCCAGGCACTCGGATTCAAGTGCTGGTAACGTACACCGTCCCGAACTTTTTTGGAGGCCTGGCGCGTTTGTTCGGGGTGAACACCCCTGCCCAGTTTCAAGGCACAGCACGCGCCTACTTCCGCAAGGAGGGTTGGTAGTGTGAACAGGGCAAAGTGGTGGCAACGCGCCCAGCGCGGTTCCAGCCTGGCATGGACCGCCGCCTTTCTGGGTGTGGTGCTGATACCCCTGATGCTCCTCGTGGGGGACGGCGCGCGCCTGTTCTACGTCCGCTCCCGCCTGGCGCAGGCTACCGATGCCGCTTGTGAGGATTTTTCCTGGTTAGCGGCAGATCGGCTGGCCTGGCAGTATGGACAATCCCCGGTGTACGCGGTGAACAATGCAGCCGCACTGCTTGATCAGGCGGAAAAGACGTTTGACCAGACGCTGGCCGAAAAGACGAAGTCGTACACGCCCTCCCTAACGGTATCGCCCAGCTGGTCTTCGGGCTGGGTTACCTGTTCTGGGCAGGCGCAGGTGCCCCTGCTCCTGCTCCCCGGGCAGAGAGTTACTGTCCGAGTCACGGTGTCCTCGCGGATGCGCTTCTACAGCCAGTGATGGTGGCCGTTGGACGGACCCCGCGGGCCGTCCAACGTCACTTGGGCGGTGGTCGGCTACACTCCCCTCAGGAGGTGTCCCATGACCACCCGCTCTCTGGCTGGCGTCATGTGGGCGCTGTTGATTCGAACAGTACTTACGGTCATCGTGGGACGGTTGCTCGTCCAGGCGTTGGTGGGGTACTACGCTCGCTTGACGTGGACTTTCTCCCGTCTGTTATTAGAGTGACCGGCAAGGAGGGCACGGCTCACTTGGGGCCGCCCCTCTACCACGACCCGTACGCGAGATGGAATGTGTATGGAAGCGGAACTTGACTTGACGAATCCCTGGGTAAAAGCAGGACTGGCGTTGGTCGCCCTGATCCTCCTACTCCTGATGGGACGGGCAGTTACCCCAGACGGGGATCGCCTGCTGACCTGGCAGGAGTGGCAGGTGCGCAAACTGCAAACGGCGTACCAGGCCGAATACCGCGCGCTGCTGGCCGAGACTACGCGCCTGGCAGAGTTGCTGTCGGATGGCCAACCCAACCCGGCGCGTGCGCAAGTCGTTGTCCAGAGCGTGCGCCGCAACCTGGCCAGCCAGAAGGTAGAGACCCTGGCGACAGAGCGAAACCAGGTGGCGCAAGCCGCCCAAGCCGTGCTGGCTTGGGCCAGCGGGATCGGCGAATACAACACAGCCGTGAACGCTGTTAACGCGGCGTTGGAGGCGTTGGAGCGGTGATGGCGGTGATTGAGGACGTCCGCTTGCGAATGCTGGACGATCTCCTGAATGCCGAGCGTTGCTTCCGCGAACTGGCCGAGCGACGCGTTCGGGCGCTCACGGCTGTCCTGATCGAGCTGGCGTATCGCCTGGCGGGGGAACGCCTGGAGCAGATGCGGCAGACCGACCCCGGCGCCCCCGGAACGTGGGAGCCGGAAGACTGGCAGAGATTCTTTTTGGCCGTCAGCCTGACAGCGCCAAACGGCTGGAGACCCAACGGGAACGGGCACGCCGCAGATCAGGAAATCGCCGCATTACAAGCCAGGATTGCTGCCCTGGAACGTGAGCTTGCTTTCTGGCGTGAACAAGCACAAGAGAAGGAACCTCAACGCGCCGCGCCGCGCGTTGAGGTTGAGGAGGAAACGCCCGCTGTTGCGCGCAGTACTCGCTTGGCAAACTTCCGAATGCCCAAAATCCCCCAAGCGTATGCCCATCGCTGGCAGGTGCGGGCCGAGATGAGCAAGGCAGACGCGGAATTACACCTGCGACGGCGCGGTATGGTGCTGAAGTGCCTGGCAGACGGTCTAAGTACGCAGGTGGAGATCGGCAGGTACGTGGGGGATGCTACCGGTGCGCAGTACCGAGCCGGTTCGATCCGCCGCGTGTTTGATGCTTTGGAGGAAAGTGGTTTGATCTTGCGCCAGACGCTGACCTTGCAGGTCACAAGCGACCTGCCTACTCGCTTGGCTGTAGCCCGCCTGACGGCAGAAGGCAAGGCGTTTTGTCAGGCCCTGGGCTGGAAGATCGTCGAAAGCGATTGGGAACGCCTGCTTCGCTTGCACAAAGGCGATGCCCAGGAAGGGCACACGCTGGCGTGCTTGCTGGTGGCTTCTGCCGCCAGACTGTTGGGCTATCAAGTGGCTCTCCTGCCCGAAGTGGAGGAGAGCAAAGCCCGCCCGGACATGCGCCTGTCGCGGGATGGCGAGGAGGTCTATGTTGAAGTAGAGACGGGTACTCGCCTCCACGAAGGAAACGCGAAATGGCGCATGAACGCCGCCTTGAATGGCGGCAGAGTGGCGTTGATAGCCAGAAATGGGCAGGAACGCCAGAGGCTGATAGAGGATTGTCGCCACGTGGCGGAGCACGGCATGGCCACCGACATCGAATCGCTCATTGCCGTCCGCTTCGCGGAATGGAGCGAAGGAGGAACGCTATGGGCAGAAACGTGGTGACTTGCAAGTGGCAGGAAAAGGAGTATAATGAATGCAAGAAACAATCCAGGGGAGGACACCATCCCCCCTATGCAATGGCCACAAGCCAGAGCCGCGCGTAAGGAGTGCAGGTTGCTGGCTTGTTTTGCTTTCTGGCCCGGCATAGTGCCGTAGTGGAGGTGCAAGTCCTCGCGGGTCATTTTCTCACAGTGGCCACAAGCCCTGTGAGCGCGGCGGTAACAACAAGCGACGCTGGTTTATCTTCCTGGTCTCCATCTGCCAGGGGGGGATGGCGGACGGAGACCAGGAAGGAGCCATATGAACCCTCTACACCTTTCGTATCTCGTCGCGGCGGCAGTCATTGGCATTGCGCTGGTTCGTTTTGTCTTTGCTCTTGTTCGCACACTGCGTGCGAACAAGACACAAAAACAAAGCGTTGCCAAAAAAGCCGCCCTCCGCCGCCCCTCCCTCCCGGACGGAGTTGTGGACGGGGAATGGAGGGAAATATAGCCTAGCACGAGCTACTCGCTCGTGCTTTACATCAGCAATTCCGCCCGGAACGGGCGATGAGAAGGCAAATTAATCACATCGGGACCTTACCAACCGAGACACGAACTGATATTCTTCAGATATTCTTGGAGGTATCACGAGGTATCACATGGAGCACTATGACTTAAATACCGCACGTGTTTCTGGAAAGATAATTCGCCTGTGGAGCAGGCAGGCTGATGTATTTGCCCGCCTGGTGCTTCCAGGCGAACAACAGACGTACTTGGTGTTGCGATTCCAGAACGGCATGGTCGGAGGAAGCCCTCTCACGCTGCAATGCGGGGATCAGATCATCGCCAATGGATTTCTTCATGGGTACGAGTACCAGGAGACAATCCACAACTTTCTCAAGGCGGCAGAGGCTTCCTCCTTCCTGGAGACTGTCCCCGAAGAAGACCGAGCGGCCTGGAGCGCCATCACGTTTCCACGGATCAACACGATCCTCGACGTGGTGGACATCTCTCCTGCCAGCAATGGAGAGGCGGTCAACCAGGCCACTGTTGAGGGGATCGTGGCCAGGGCATGGGCGTATGGCGGGGACACCTTTGCGCGCCTGGCTGTGTATGACGCGCATACCGCCACCACAGGACAGCCAGGGAATCGGGGGTATCCTCGCCGCATTCCCCACTACGTATCTGTGCTTTTTCCAAGAGGCCGCCTTGATGGACGTGAGGCCCAGCCACGCGTCAAAGAGCGGTGGCGTGTTAGTGGCGCCGTAGTAGGGCGCCTGTACACGCGCACCCTACACGAGGCTTTGCTGCGACTTGGCTCCACTAAAATAGTGGAGCTAGTCCAGCGGCTACCAGACGAAAGCCGCCTGCACGAAATCGCAAGGAAGCAGGAATCAGTGCATCTGCTGGCATCCGCTGGGATAAGATTCTCCTGAGGCGTTAGGCGCCCTTGCAGGCTTCGAGGCCTGCCAGGAGATTCCGCATCGCTCTCTTCTTCTCCTCCTGGACTCTGGATTTTCCGCCGCCTCTCCCTATCCCCTGCGCCATCGGGGACACTCGCTCTCCTGGCGCACTCACGGCGATAGGGGAATGGCGGCTACCCCCGAGTCGGAGTTCGGAGAGCGATGCGCAAGGCAGAAGGCTACCGGCCTTCTGCTTCTTTGATTAATTTCGTCGGAAGAGCAATTCTTGCGG
>FWWL01005227.1_pt1 | contig 20525 bp, 13 predicted proteins | sample 2228331 | NCBI WGS metagenome assembly FWWL01 (sample SAMEA103939775, study PRJEB20133) | metagenome | reverse complement strand
CGTGTTGAACCTTATCAATGCGACTCCCGATGGGAAGCTGTTCCTCACAAACTTGGCTGCACCGACCAGCACTTTCAAGATCTATTCCTACGCCAATGAAAGCGCCGCGCCAGTGACGGCTTATAACGAAACCGGTGTCAGCGTTCGCTACGGCGATTCAGTGGATTTGAGGGTATCGGGCAGCAACATCGAACTTCTCGTTACCGGCTCCAGTAATGCCAACGTTGCCGTGTTCACCTCCACGGATGGCGGCGCAACCTTCACCAAGCAGGATATCACCATGACGCCGGGTCTGACCGGAATCCCGTACGCGAAGTGGGATCCGCAGGATCCGAACGCGGTCTTCGTCCGCAAAGCTTCCTCGAGTGGAACCGAGACGCCTGCGCTGCGGCGGTACGTCATCAGCGGCACAGCTGCGAACCAGGATACCACATTTGGCGATAAGCTCACCGGGCTGGCTGCCGTGGCGGCTTTTGATGTGAAACAGACGCCCAACGGCAACCTGATTGTGGCGTCGACTTACGGGAACGCCACAGCAGGGGCCACAAACTTGAAGGGCTTGATCCACCACATCCCGAGCGAGACGTTGATCGCCGAGACGGCAACCGGCCTGGAAGCGTCAGGTGGCGCGCTCACCAATTTGAATGGCAGCGGTGCGGCGATTCTCGATCTGCCCAACAACCGCGTGTTCTTCCTCCACACGAATAACTCGATTACGGGTTGGTCGATGCCGCCGCAGGTGGCCTCCAACGTGGCCGATTGGAACCTCTACTGATAGCAAAGTCCTGAGCTGACGGCCGGACTATGGCCGCTGGGCAGGACTCACGAATGAGCTGGCGGGGAGCGGAAGGGCACCATTCCGCTCCCCGAAATTTTTTGCTTGTCTCGCCCAAGATCTTGAAAAAGTTTCCGCGAATAGGAGCACGTCATAAGCCATGGAATGCCATCGCTTTTTTAGGAGGCTGGTTTCGAACATGCTAACTTATTTTTGCGTTAGCTCCCGATGGATGCGCAACCTCTTCTGGCTTGGGGCTTTGTGCGTTCTCATGCCACAGGGGGGCGCGAGTGAGGTCGTAGCGAGTTGGTCGGAGGGTCAACTCACTTCCGAAGAAATGGCTTTCTATTCGCAGGCGCTGCAATACCCTTATCGTGATCCCGTCGAGACGATGCGCACATCGCGCGACGAAGGCGAGCGCAAGGACGCAGCGTATTTCGTGCGCCTCATAGCGAAGGAGCGCGCGTGGGAGCAAGAATACGCGCGGCGAGCGCGTGAGCTGTGCCCCACAATGGAAACAACAGTGACTCTCCTCACGAAGCCGGATTTTCATGCATGCGTGGCCGCAGCGTGGCGAGTTCAGGTCGCCCAGGAGTTCACGACTCCCCCGCTCGAGAAGGTCATTGAGGCCGGACTCACGAAATACCGATCGCGCTTTGAGCGCGACGAACTGCGCGAGGTACGCTATATCTTCCGGTCCACGACGGGAACTCGCACTCAAGAAGAACGCGAGCAGGTGCGGCGCGAAGCCGAAGAGGTCTATCGCTTGCTCATCGAGCACCGGCTGCGTTTTCAGGATGCTGCCAAACTCTACAGCGAGGTACCGAGCAGCGCGCGCGGGGGCCGGCTGGGTGTGATCTCTCGAAAAGCCGGCTATAACCCGCGGTTCATGGATTTTGTCTTCTCGCTGCCCAAGAACGAAGTCTCCTCCCCCACGCTGCTGCACAACGGCTACTACATTGCCGAGGTGACCCAGATCTATCCGGAAATTCGACTTACCACAGAAACGATCACAAACGACCCCCTCCTGCAGGAGCAGATTCGAACGCTGTTGCGGGAGGAATTCATTGCAGAGAAAATCAAGGAGTTGCTGGGCCCGAGCGCGGCGTCGACGACTGTGACGCAAGCCCTTTTGGCCCAGGCGGCGCTGGAAAAAATGACCACGCCCACCGAATGCGAGAAGAAGGAGCGCTTTCTGCGTGAGCGGATCCTGGCACGGACGTGCTTCCTCGACACGAACCTTGAGCGCTTCCGTCCGACCGAAACCGACGCGATAGCTTACTTCACAAGCTATACGCAAGCGATGCGCAAAGGGGGATACCTGAAGTTTACGCGCTTCTTTGTGCCCTACGGTACGGCCCGCTATCCCACTCGCAAGGCGGCCCAGGACTCGCTCACGAGCTTCCGCTTGGAGCTCATGAAACACCCCGAATGGACGCTCGAACAGCTGAGGCGCGAAGGCGCGAAGTTTGACGTTGAGGTCAGCCAGACCACCGACTGGGAAATGACGAGCAACGAGCCGAAAGCCGACGACGAGTTGGTGAGAATCACAACGGGCTCGCTGACGTCCAATGTCTACACGGAGCGAGGCGTGGCCTTCTTCCGCCTCGATGGGCGACGCGAACAACCGCGCAAGACCTTCGACGAAGTGCGGGACTTCTGCTTTGAGCAGGCTCGCAACCGCAAGGCATGGGAAGCTCTTCAGCAATCGGTGGAGGCCTATGCTCGAGAGAGCGGTCTCAGGTTCCACCTGCCGCTGGCAGATGAGGAAACCCGGCCCCCGAAGAGTGACTAAGCTGGAGCATTGAGAGTCTACGTGGCAAGCCGCGCTCCCTGGTGAGCGCGGCTCACTTTTTTGCGCCGCGTTGCAAGGTCCACTCAGCGTGGTGTGCGGCTAGTATGATGGCGCTGCAAGCTTCCTCACACCTATCTCATCAAACTGGCCGCGCATGTGGCCATGATGACTAAGATAATATCACAATAACATGCTAATTGTTGACAGACATGCGAGGAGAGGGACTGGGTCGGTCACAATCCCGATACAAGAGACGGACTGGTCTAGGACGAATGGTAAGTCGCCAAGCGGCGTTCACCGCATGGTGCACATCGTGATTTTGCCGCCGTGGATTTATTTCGCGCTTTTATGTAAGGATGCATTTTTCTCTTGCGCATCGGGACTTCGCTTCAGTACATAGTGAAAGTGTGTAGCCAATGGGTGGGGCACACAAAAAAATGTTGTCGTGTGGAGGGAAAGATTATGAACACGAAGCATCTCATCGCGTTTGGCAGCATGGTGGCTCTCCTCTCGTCGGGCGCGTTTGCCCAGCAATTGATGTCGCCTCTGTTCAAGGTTGAGGACGGCACCAGCCTGGCTTGGCTCAATGGCAATAATCAGACGCGGGGCATGGCCTACAATCCACAAACTGGCCATTTACTGGTGGCGGACAACGACTCAGTGGCAGGAAACAAAATTCACGTGTTGGATCCTGTGCTGGGGAGTGAGATCGGAACCGGTCTTAACAACTCCGGGATCGGAGGCGGCACTGTCAATGTGGCTAAAGTGGGCGTGGCAGCTGACGGACGGATCTACCTTACGAACATCGCTTTATCAGGGGCAAATTTCCGTCTCTACGCCTACTCAGACGAATCGGCAACACCAACAGTTGCCTACGCCGAAACGCCGGCTACAGCTCGACTGGGCGATTCTCTTGCCGTGACGGGGTCTGGCAATGCGACGAAGATCCTTGTCGCTGGCATAGATAACCCCAACGTGGCTCTCCTGACAACGAATGACGGAGGTCAGACGTTCACGAAACAGGAGATCACGCTCTCCCCCGCACCGGTGGGACTCAATTTCATCTGCTGGGACACCGATGGGACCAATTTTTGGAGTCGCAAGGCGGCCGATTCATCGAGCGCTGAGACAACGTCGGTGCTTTACGCAGTTTCTGGCTCGGCTGCGACACAGGTTGCCACCAAGGCTGTGGCCCCTGGCAAAGGAGCTATGACAGTAGCCCTGAAGGAGAGCAAGAAGCTCATGGGTCTCGCTCCTGCGTCGGTCACAGCGGGGGACACCGGGGTTTTGGGTGTCGTGTGGGACGTGGACAATGATACTGCGTACGCTCAAACAGGAAGCGGCCTCGAGAAAAGCGGAGGCGCAGCCGCCAATATCAACGGCACCGGTGACGTGGCGATTGATGCGACCAACGGCCGCGTTTGGTTCCTTTACACAAACAACTCTATCTCGGGCTGGCAACTGCCCACGGGCGCCACAGCCGCCCACGATTGGAATCTCTATGAGTAATTCCTTGGCTTTTTCCTATGCCGGATCCCATCTTTTATGACTCGTGAGAGACTCTCTTTGATCTCACGGGTGTAGTCATAGAGGCGGAACAGGGAGTTTGCTGTTCCGCCGTTTTTTTGAGGCAACAGCTGAGAGGCCAAATTACGGCAAATGAGGCGGCGGACGACGTGGGACTTGATTTTTGTTTTCTGTGTGGGGAGCAAAGCGAAGTGTGATGATGAACGGTCAAAGTTGTTGGTGCGTTCGGGCCGACGATGAATTTGCGGCCTGTGTGGATTATGTCATTCGGACCTTTGGGCGTTGGAGTGACTTGCCAACGGTGTGCATTCCGCCTTCGGGGATGAATCGCTCGGTGGAGAGAGAAGCCAACCGCATCGCGCTTCTCTACGGGCAAGTGGAGGAGATCGAGCACTGGCGTCCCCAGGTCGAGCTTTTCGTGAAACCGACCGCGATTGTGGGGATTGAGCGGTCGACATTTTTTGGCCCCACATTCCTTGATATGCCCGATCTGCCAGAGCCGGCGACCAAACTTGAAGAATTGATCTCGCCGGAGGGTTTCGCGAAGCATTGCGAACGGCGCAGTGAGACATATGCCATAGTTCGGGCCGACCTTATCGCGGCAGCATTTTGGTTTCTTACGCGTTACGAAGAGTACGTCATTTCGACTCCAGAGACTCACGATCGTTTCCTCGCCTCGTTTAGCCTGGCCCCGCCGCAAATGTACGATCAACCCGTCGTCAACCGCTGGTTCGAGCGGCTGGAAGCGTTGATGAGCGACCTGCGCGGCGGGGACGGGGCCTCCGCAGTGCCTCCGAAAGGACGGATCGTGCTCACCCACGACGTCGACCTTTTGCGCAAGTATCGAGGCTTGATGGGAGTGAGACGAACAATCTCGGCGATGCTGCGCGGCGATGCCCAGGAAGCCACCGCTGAGATTCGGATGGCTAGCCTCGTGATGGCGGGACTGCGGCGCGATCCTTACGATAGCTTTGATAACATGTTTTCGCTCAAGGAGAAACTGGGGGCGCCATCGACGTTTTTCTTCATGGGGGGCGGCAATGCGCCACTCGATGCTGATTATTCGCTCGACGATCAGCCGGTCAAAGAGCTGCTCGCCCAAATCGTTGCGCGCGGCGACGAGATCGGGCTTCACCCCTCGTACGAAAGCTATCGCGACGCGCCTAAGATGCTGAAAGAAATGCAGGCTCTTGAGAAGGCGGTGGGCCATAGCGTTATTGGGGCCCGACAGCATTATCTGCGTTTTGCCGTGCCAGAAACGTGGTACATTCAGGGGCAGTGCGGCCTACGCTACGACACATCGCTGGGATTCCCAGACCGGGCCGGTTTCCGGTGCGGGTGGTCGGGCGCGCTCAGACCCTTTGACGTGGAGAAGCGCCTCGAACTGCCGATGATTGAGCTGCCGTTGGTGGCCATGGATATTTCGCTCGCTGTTTACGAAAAACTCCCCGCGGAGAAGGCCATCGAGCGCCTCGCCCAGCTGCTCAACGCCAGCCAGACGCGATACGGGGCTTTCGTGCTGCTGTGGCACAACACACTCCACGACCGGCGAAGTTACCCAGGCTATTGGGACACGATGGAGTATTTCCTCTTTGCGTCGGCTGGGACGGTAGATTTTGCGACGGCAGCCCAGGCGTGTGAGGAGCTCGAACTTCGGATGGTGAAGACGGGCTAATGACTGAGTCTCATGGTCTCTCCAAGGGCGAGCATGGGATGAGGGCGGACCCCTCAGCCGAGCCAACGAGCGAGCAGGACGTCCGCGCAGCGGCGGTGCGAGGGCGGCCATGGTGGCACTCCCGGGCTGGAATCGGGCTCGGGTTGGTGAGCGTGATCTATGCCGGCGTGGTGGCACTGCATTGGAACACAGGCTACATCGACTTCGGCGATGGGAATTATCTTTATATCAGTCAGCGCCTCGCTGAGGGGGCCACGCTCTACCGCGATATTTTGGCGCCGCAGCCGCCCCTCCACCTCTTGCTGGGGATGATTCTGGCAAAAGCAGCGGGCGTTTTGGGGCTGCCCACTCTGTTTGTCGTCAGAGCGGCCAGCCTGGTTTTGCACGTCCTCATGGCGTGGCTGTCTTCGGCTCTTGGCGCTGTTACCTGGCGCTTGAGCGGGGAGAGGGGGAGCCCATCGCTTGCCGGAGCATTGGCCGGCACGATCTACCTCCTTTTTCCTCTCGGCTTTTGGTGGTCACAAGGATATCAAAGCGAACCGCTTGAGATCATATTCCTCTATGGCGCCCTCTGGCTCCTCTTGTCTGGAAATGGGCTTTGGAGTGCCGCTTTGGCGGGTGCGGGGGCAGCGCTGGCGGCTCTCACCAACATGACCGCTGCACCGTATGCCCTTTTCTTCTTGCTCTATCTGGCCGTGCGCGAACGACGCCGTGCTCTCGCTTATGGGGCCACGCTAGTGGGGCTGTGGGGAAGTGTGACGGTAGCCATGGAGCTGGCGACGGGAGCCTACCTGGAAAATGTGATTCTTAACCAGGTGGGCTCGTTTCCACGGAAGGAGTTTTTGCCTCCGGGGGAAAACGTGTTGACCTACGCATGGCGCAAGATCCTCAGCGAAGGGCGCGACGTGCTGGCATTGGAAGGGGGATGGATCGTCCTGGCTTTGGTCGGCGTGGCAATCTTTTGCCGCAAGGCGCGGTGCGTGGCAAAGGGAGAATTGGCGACATGGAGCGCTTTGGCGCTGATGCTCTCAATTGTCTATGTGTCGAAGGGCGGCACGATGGATTATATTTTTACCATTGGCGAACCTGCGGTGGCTGCGTTTGCAGCCCTGAGCGTGGTGTGGGTCCTTGAGCGGGCACCAACAAACCGCCTGTCTCTTTCCTGGAGCAATACCCTCCCGCTAGCGTTTGGAGCAGCGCTGGCATGTCTCGCTATTGTCGTTGTGGCGCCTGGGCTTGGGCACATCTCCCGCACCTTGTGGCAAGAGACCTATGAGTTGGATGAGTACCGTACGCGGCAGGTCGTTGATTTGATCCGCCAACATTCGCGCGACGGGGAAGAGATCCTCGCCCCTCCATTTTACGCCTTCCTGGCGGGCCGAAAGATTGTCGAAGATTATTCGGAGATCTTCCTGTGGACCTTGAAATACTTCAATGAAAGACAGGACAGGGTGCGGGGTAGGGGCGTGGCGACGGTGGAGCGCATTGCTCAAGCTCTTGAAGAGAAACGGGTGGCGTTCGTGGCACTCGATTTGGATCAGACGGGGCGCATTCCCGAGATTCGGTCAGCGCTTGAGCGCCACTACGAACCACTAAGATCCAAGGAATTCCGCACTCTCAATACACGGCTGATGTTCTACAAGCCACGGGAGTGACGAAAGCGCTTACTCAGAGCTCCGAATGAATTCGCAGACGAGCTTCGCGGCTTCGGTCTCGTCGGCCGGCTGATTTCCCCCGGTGAGTTTTTCGGGGGCATTGACCTTTTGGCCGCGCTTCATGGCGATGCCGCAGGTGACAACCGGCATTTTTTCGGGATCGGGATTGTGGGTGCGTCCTTTGGGAATCATCTTTTTTTCCTTTTCTCTAATGGCAACCGCATGAGCCGTAGGGGCACGAGGGACCTTGAGCGGCTGGGCAGGCTGGGACCGAACTCGCCGAGGAAGCGGTGCCTACGCTGCTCGCGCTCATGAGCTTCTCAAGCTCTTTCGTGTGGCACTGGGGGCATTCCAGTTCCTCGCGATCTTTCTGTGAAAGGACGAGCACGCTGAAGTCATTGCCGCATCTGGGACAATGATATTCGTAAATAGGCATGGTGCGAATCCTCTTTGTCGGCGTCTGAAGGAAGCTGCCGCCCCGAGTGGTGGGACGGCAGCTCACTTTTCATTCCCTTTTTACCAGGACGCTTGCGCCACAATTCACTTCTCTCGTGGAGCACTCGTTTTGGAGTCGGAACTGGCGGGAACGTCTAATGTGTCGCGGATCTCAACGCGCTCAAGTTTCACTGGGGTCAAAGCGCGACCAGTGCCGGGCTGGCTGGGCAGCTTAGAGATGGCGATGACGACATCCATGCCTTTGACCACCTTACCGAATATCGTGTGGCGACGATTGAGGTGGGGTGTGGGCGCCACGGTGATAAAGAACTGGCTCCCGTTCGTGTTCGGGCCACGGTTTGCCATGGCCAGGTAACCAGGTTGGTCGAAGACGAGATCGCTGAACTCATCTTCAAAGGTGTAGCCCGGGCCACCAGTGCCGGTGCCTAGGGGATCGCCCCCTTGGATCATGAAGCCGTCGATTGTGCGATGAAATACGGTTCCGTCGTATAGGGGCTTTCCCTTCATCACTTCCTTTGTGCCAGGATGCTGCCAGTCTTTCTTCCCGGTAGCGAGTCCGATGAAGTTCTCAACGGTCTTAGGGGCCTTTTCAGGCAAGAGCTCGACCACGAATTCGCCCTTTGAGGTGTGGAAAACCGCGTAGGGCTTGGCCATCGCGGGGAAGGTCGCAGAAGCAGCCGCTGCGAGCGTCAGAAGTGCAAGGTACTTCTTCATGCATGTCCTCCTTTTCTAAACACTGGTCATTGAATTCGTGGGCGAGACGGCGGGCATGGCCTGTGAGCTCGCGCCTGAGCGATGCGTAAAAGGCATCAGGAGGCGCATCGCCCACTCGCGCGCGTCATTGTCCACGAATTCGATACTGATTTGGTTTTGCGTGAGGATTTTCTTCAACTCGTAAAAGAGAGGCGGGCAGAAATAACATCTGCGTTGCTGAAGGAGGTAGCTCAGGAAGCGCGCCCAGCCGGCTAGGGGCCTTGTCGCAAGATGAAGACGCGTCCGTCCACGACCGAACTTGCGGAATAAGCGCATGAGAAGCCAAAGGGTGTGAGCGTTTTCCTCTTCCAGACACAGCTCGATGGACTTGACAGCAGAACTCAACTCGTCGACATCGGCCAGCGAGAACAAAGCAACTGCCCGTGTCAGGAGCTCGCCTTCGCTCGTGAGGTGGGGCGTTCCATAGACAAGGAGCGGCCTTTGCAGCGAGATGATGGACTCATAGGCGAGGCGAACTTTTGAAGGCAGCACCAGGGGGAAGCCCCCAAAATCGACAACGACGTGCTCGGTAGGGGTGCCAGCCCCGGTGGTAATATCGTCGATGGCATTGATGTAGCCGACAAGCGTCACTTCGTGCCCAACACAGCGACGGCTGAGGTCGCCTGGCGGACGGGCGCCTGTGCGCTTGATGACCGATGCGTAGACACGAAGAGGATCAACTGAGATGGCCACATCCATCGCAGCAATTTCCATTTCCACGAGCTCTCGCGGGGATGGGGGCGGAAGCTTTGGAGGTTGGATGTCAAAATCTGACGAAAAACATTCGCCGAGCTGACGAGCATCGCTGCTACGAATAAGATCGAGAAGCGCCAGAAGCTCGTTGCGATTATGCTCGAACGAATCAAGTGCGCCAGATTTAATCAGGTTCTCCAAGACGGCCACGTTGACAACGCGCCGGTCGGTCAAGCGATACAGATCATGGAAGCTCTGAAACTCGACTTTGCTGCGTGCGTTGTCGATTTCACGGTACGTTTTCTCACCCAGGCCTTTGACGACACACATCCCGAGCCGGATAGCGTCGCCTTCGACCGAACAAAGCCAACCACTGCGGGTGATGTCGGGCGGGATGATTCTGACTCCCATGCGATCGGACTCTCGAACAAGAGCAGCCAGGGGACGGCGAGGCCGACTCAGCGCGCATCGACTCAATGCTGCTGCATAAAAGCAGGGCGGGAAATGTGCCTTGGTGTAGGCGAGACGATAGGCGAGCAGACATTCGGGAATAAAGTGACGAAGATCATGATCTTCGCCCCGCTGGGTTGCCTCGTCGGCACGCGCCTTGAGCAACAAATTAAAATTGGTGGGGGCCGCGCGCCTCAGACGCGAACGCATCGAAACACTCTGAAAGGGCTCGATTCCTAGCGTGAGCCCTTGCCGCAAGAGCTCGTACGTGCGAAGATCATCAAGGGGAACGCGGGCAATATCGAAATCTTGCTCTTCTTCGCGAATCCAGCGCACTGCCGAATCTAAGACGCGCAACTGCTGTGAACTTGTGAGGCGCAGGCGCGGTATACGTATGCGGGCGAGCGCCTCGCCGTCGTATTGAGTGACTGGCAGGCCAGCCACTGTGACGAGGGGCAAAAAAGCATCCAGCGATTCGCGCGTCACAGCGAATTCTTCGGCAACCGCTGTTAGCTCGGTCGGGCGCTCAAGTAGACGACTCAGAAGAAAGTTGAGAACGCGGGGATCCGGCAGATTCACGACGCCCAGGGGAGCTTGAACAAAGCGTTCGAAAGGTTGAGAGGCGTCGCGCTCCGTTTGCTCGGCAGAGTGAGCAGCACTACCGCTCACGCCCATCCAGGCGGAAAGTTCGCGTGCTAGAGCTTGGCGCGAAGGAGAGCTGTAGTGGCCTACATGGGCAACTCTCCAAGAACCGAACGTTAGATCAAAAAAGTCGCGGATAACGTTGCCTGCATCTGCAGAAACTTCCAAGGAGAAGGCTTCTGCGGCATCGGCGCTGACCTGATCAGAAAACCCACAGAAATTCAGCTGAAATTGAAGAGGGTCAACCTGACTAATCCCAAGGAGATAAGCAACGAGGCTCGTTACAGCTGGGCCTGAGCCAACTCCCATAACGCAGCCGCGCTGACGACAGTAACGAATCAGAGCGTGCAGGAGAATAAGCTTTTCAGCTAGGTTATCACGACGAACGAATTCGAACTCGCGTGCCAGCCGCTCGCGGGCTGCAGCCGCGCGCTCGGGATAGCGCTCTTCCACTTCGCGGGAGAGAATATCCCAGAGATAGCTCTCAGGAGGATAGCCGTGGGGAGGATCGAGCGTTGGGAATGGCGGCGGCGGAATCCTATCAATGACACGACAGCGATCCGCCACGCGGAGAGCCTCATGGAGAATATCCTCGTTCTTGCCAAAAACGGACCGCAATTGTGCTGGAGGCGCGAGGTGCATGAGAACATCGTTGGGCGATCCGAGAGATGCTGATGGTGAAAAAGAACCTGGACACGGCTGGCCCGCAAGAAAGTGATATGCCAGGCGATCTTCGGGAAGAAGGTAGCGGACCGGTGGCAAAGCTATAACGCCGCAGCCTTGCGAGCGCGCTAACTCTCTCGCATTGCGGAGACGTGAGACGTGAGAACAGCCTACCACAAGGTTCGAAGCAGGGAATATTTCAGACAGTACTGAGAGATAGGAGGCCGCAAGCTGCTTTTGTTCTGTTGAAAAAAACTTGTCGAGAAGAGAACCTGAAGCACCGACGATTGCGATGATTCCGTCTGAATGCTTCTCGAGCTGCTGGAGCGTAGCAACAGCTGGTAGGTTTCCTCCTCTAGCAGGAGCATATCGGCTTCCACTCCCAAGAACGAGGGAGAGAAGTCTGGTCAAATTCGAATACCCCTGCAGGTTTTCCGCGAGGAGGACCAGCCTGTCTAAAAGCATCTCTTCGCCAGAAGGCAGCGCTACGGGTAGTTCGAGACCTGGAATGCCCTTAATCCCATTTTCCCGGCAAAGCCCTAAAAACTCTGGGATGCCCGCTAACGAACAAAAATCCGTGAGCGCCAGGTTGCGCACCTCAAGATCGCGGGCGCGTCGGACAATTTCCGAGACGCTGGCCACACCTGAGCCGGCGGAATACCAACTGTGGATGTTGAGATACGCAAATACCGTCATGAACAAAACGTGATATCGCTTCAGTCAGATTGAGGGGCAACAGTTTTCCTTGGGGCAATGAAAGCGAGAGAGCTTCTGCAGTTATGGATAAACAAAGACCCGCGTGACCCCCTCCCGCACGTTAGCGAAAAGGTAGCGGGCCGTCTGTTCGCTCACTCGCACACACCCATGGCTATGACTCCCAAGACTTCCGACGTGAATGGCAGCGCCTCGGTGGAAAAATATCGCATAGGGCATCGGCGCATCCCATTGGCGCGACCACCACGAGCGTGCCTTCCATTGCACCACAAAGGCACCTTTCGGAGTCGGGTATTCCGGCGATCCCCCAACAACAGCGAATTCGTAATCCCCAAATCGCCCTACCCGCTCCCCAAGCCAAATCTCAATATCGGGGGTTGCCTGGGCGAACAAGCTCAAAGAAACAAGCAAGAGAAAGGCTGTTACAAAGATTTGTTTGGACACCTTGGCACCTGCCACAACTTCCCAAATAATCACAAAAATCGCGTTCACATCCCGCAACAATTGCGATACCCTTCTAGTACCGCGTGAGCAGCAATTTTCCAGTCGAAACGCGCAATGTTGGCTTTGCCGCGACGAATAAGGTCCTGGCGAAGGGCATCATCAGTCAGAATGGTCAAGAAAGCATTTTTTAAAGATTCTTCACGAACAGGGGAGAAAAAAAGAGCTGCGTCCCCCGCAGTTTCGTGAGCCCACGGGAGATCCGAAACAAGGACCGGCGTCCCAAGCTTTTGGGCTTCCACAATAGGCATTCCAAAACCTTCGAGAAAGCTGGGCTGAACCACAGCAACTGCACTGGCGTAAAGTGCTGCAAGTTCTTGCTCGGGAAGAAACTCGTCGACGAGTCGAAGCCGAGTCAAACCCTCGTGAGAATCAACGTGCGAGAGGTCTTCGCGCAGCTTCTTTGCGTCTTGGGAACGCAATCCTAAAACAACGAGCATCGGGCGTTCCTTTTGAGGCAAATCCCTGATAGTCCGGAGAAAAGTCCGGATGAGAAACCTCAGGTTTTTGTGAGGCTTGTCCAAGCTGACACAGAGAAAGAAAGGTTGCGACACCCGATGCCTCTCCAAGGTCAAACGCACTTGTTCTCGTGATGGCAGCATGAGAGTGGCGGGCGGAGCATAGGGAACGACACGGATTTTTTCGTCCGAAATATGGAACTGGCGGATGAGTTCTTTTTTGACCCACTGGGCAGGGACAAAAATGAGACGACTGCGAATGGCCGCCGCTTTGATAAGATGTCGCAGCAACAGGTAGCGGCCAAACGAACCGGCAAATTCTGATCTCACCAGGGGGATAACGTCATGGACAGTGACAACGAAAGGGCGTCGGAAACCGAGAGGGATATCATAGTGGGGGAAGTGATAAAGGTCGACATTTGACAAACGTGGATAAGTCAACGCCTGGCGCAGGGAATAAATAGGCGCAGAGTAATCGATGAGACTCCCGCCGACCCGACAAAATTTGTAGTTAACAAGTTTCTCGCGTGGTCCGACAAAAGCAAATTCGCACGCGTACTCATCGCGCAGTGCAACAAGGTCGGGAACAAGGTTGCGCAGGTAGGTTCCGATGCCCGTGTGCTCGATCATCCGGACATCTAGCGCAACCATGGTAGACTTTTGTAAGCCTCTCGATGGCTCCATTATTCTCTAGGTGTATGGCTCATTGGCGATCTCTCCCGCTCCTTTTCGGAGCTGGAGTTTTGCTTTTCTCCTGCTGCCGCTCTATCGTCCACGGAAACATTGGTCCTAACTTTTTAGCAAGTTTCTCTCCTACTATCGCCCGCCCTACAGCAAACACGGATAGATTTTCTGGGTGAATGTATCGTCGAGCCACGCCCAAAACTTCTTCAGCCGTTACCGCACTCACTCGTTCAGGATACTTTTCCAAATAATCCTCAGGGTAGCCATAGAGATCGTTGAACATGTACTGCAAGAGGACCTCAGCGGGTTGGGAGAAACGATTCGCAAAAGCGAAAAGCGCATCGCGTTTTGCTGTCTCAAGCTCTTCAGGGGTCGGAGCCATCGTCAGCGTTTCGGATGTCACCTTGATCATGAGCTCAAGCGCTTTTTCAGCGCTGGCGACCTTGGTGCTCCCAACGGCAATAAAAATGCCAGCAGGATCATCTTCAAAGATGCCGCCACCGACACCATAGGCGAGTCCATGTGCCGTGCGCACTTCTTGCATCAGTCGGCTCGTCAGACCACCTGTTCCAAAGATGTTGTTGAAGACATCCACTGCCGGTTGATCCTTTGGATTACGAGGACGCCCCAAATGCCCTACGCGAAGGACCACCTGCTCGATATCTTTCTCGAGGAGATATGCACCCGCGAATGCAGGTCTCTGATCTGGCGGAAGAGAACCACGACTGTAACTCGGGCGCTGTCCCTGCTTTTGCCACGTGCTGAGGCAATTCTCGAGCTTTTGACGCCCCCCTAAGGTTTCTGAAGCCGCAATGCCTACAAAGGTGTTATCTGGACGGTACCAGGTAGCGTAGAATTTGCGAACGTCGGCTGGAGTGAAGCTTCGCACCTCGTGAATCGATGGGGAACGCCCAAGAGGGTGAGTTGTGCCGTAGATGACTTTGCGAAACTCTCGGCGAGCCAGCTGCATGGGATCATCAGCTTCACGCACGATTCTTTCTATTAACAAGTTTTTTTCACGTTCCACGGCCTCATGGCGAAAGCGGGGCGCCGTGAGCATGGCGCTAAAAAGATCGAGAGCCTGGGATGCGTTATCTTGAAGAACAAACAGAGTGATTTTGACGAAGTCCCTTTGGACCTCGACCGAGATTGTGGCGCCTAGCTCATCCAGCTTCCTATCATAGACATCCGGTTCATAATTACCAGCCCCACCAGAGCGCAGAGCAGCCCCTGTGAGCTCTCCTAGCCCAACGGAATCGGGAGGATCCCCCAACGATCCAGCTTCGATGAGAGCAACCGCGTAAAATCCGAGGATGTGGGGCGCCTGATAACTATAAAACTTGATTCCGTTTGGTAGAGTCTGCCGCTCGACCTTTGGAACGTGGAAAACGAATGGTTCCTGGGGCAATTGCTCCGGTCGAACTGGAAGCTCGTAAACTCCCACACGCCGCGTCTGACTTGTCGCATCCGTCAGTGGCGGAGGAAAAACAGCCTCAAACGTGCTTGTGGAAGGAAGGTCACGGGTCACGCTTGCAGAGACTTCACAACTGACCGCCACACTCATGATTATGAGACAATAGACAGCTACGAGCTTGAGGAACTGACGCCAACAAGTCACTGCGATTCCTCCTCACGTAATGTTGGGCGAGAGTGTTTTGTCGCGAGAGACGAGTTTTTGCTCGCGCGGCGCCCTTTGGATAGGCCAATGTCGGACTTGCGTGAAATGGTAGCGATTGTCACCGCTTCTCGACGAAGGTATCTTTTCGCGACCTCCTGCAATTCTTCGGGGGAAAGCTCGTCCACAGCTCTGAGGAACTTTTCAATAAACAACGGATCACCTGTGATGAGGTAGTAGTAGCCGAGGAGCCGAGCACACCGGAGATTGTCCTCAAGCTGACTGATAAGACTTGCGTGAATCTTGGCGCGCGTCATGACAAGCTCAGATGTTGTCACCGGTTCGCGAGCGAGCTTATCAATCTCTTCCCAGAGAGCGTTCTCAACTTCGTCTGGTGTGTGCGGGCTTCGGGGGGTCGCCCAGATGCAGAAGAGGTTAGGATATTTTTCGCCGGGAGCTGTGAACGCCGAGACGGATTCGCAAAGATTGCGTTTCTTGACGAGCGCGGAGTAGAGCCGAGACGATCGGCCATTATCGGTGAGAATATACTGCAGGATCTCCAGCGCCATAGCATCGCGGTGAGGCAGAGCTGGCTTGTGCCACCCCATCACGAGCTGGGGCTGGGCATCAATGTTCAAGACTATCCTTCTCTGCGAGGTTTGCGTCGCCTCTTCAGTATGAAAACGCGGAGATAGGTCCCGCCTCTCTAATGAGCCGAAATACTTTTCCGTAATTTCTCGGACGCGCTTTTCCTCAAGGTCGCCGACAATCACGGCAACCATATTCTGGGGCACGTACCAGCGCTTGTAGAACTCATGGACGTCTGTCGCTGTGAGCCTCTGAATATCCGACATCCACCCAATTGTGGGAATCCGATAAGGGTGGGCTTTGAATGCTGCCGCGATGAATTCCTCGTACAACCTGCCCTCCGGGTTATCCTCGGAGCGCATGCGCCGCTCTTCGGCCACAACATCGCGCTCCTTATAGAATTCGCGCCACACTGGACAGGCGAGTCTTTGGCTTTCGAGAAGCGCCCAAAGCTCAAGTTTCGAAGCCGGAAGGGTCAGAAAATAGTTCGTGAAATCCTTGCTTGTCGTCGCATTGACGTGCTGCCCTCCGGCTAGTGTGACAAGTCGGTCATACTCATTCGGCACGACATATTGTTGCGCCTCTCTCTGAAGGTGAGAGAACTCCGCCTCTAGCTGAACACGCAAGGATGCATCCGTTGTCTGGCGAATCTTACGCACGACTTTTTCAAGCCTTATCATGACTTCGCGCTCGGCATTCCAATTACGGGTGCCAAACCAAGGCGTGCCTTTGAATGCCATATGTTCCAGAAGGTGCGCCATTCCACTGAAGCCGGCTGGCTCATCGATTCCTCCAGTGTCGACCCAAATGACAGCTGAGAAAAACGGGACTCCGTGACGAGGGAGAAAGAGCACTCGAAAACCATTATCGAGCTGCCAGTGCTTTAGCTGAGTGGAGAGTTTCGTTTCGCCTGCGGCGAGGGCACTCGTGACAAAAACAGCCGCAATAAGGAAAACGACTGCCAGACCGACGCGATGCTTATCTTGCATGGCACGCTCCGAATTCGTAAATAACAGTTGCTTCTGGGATACAGAGTAAGACTCAACCTGTGCAAGAAACTCTTACAAAAAAGACTTTGAGAACGCGAATGGCTCCTGGAAGCGGCCGAGAAAGAGAAACTGCGACGAAAAAACCTTGGGTCGGGATCACCCTACGCATGGGCACAGAAGTCGAAGAATGGTTCGGCGAGCTCGATTGCTCGCTCGAAGAGTTTTTTGCGGCTCCCGAGCATGCTTTCATCCGGATGAATCACGTGCGCTGGCTTGAAGCCCAGGGTGAGTTCGAAGAGCCCATGCTTATCCGCAATGAAGACAACGACCCGCCGTTCTACCACTATGTCTACTTCCGCAAGTCAGAAGTGATCCTCGTCAGACCGTTGCGCCATGCCATCCGCACAAGCGATGATCATTTTGCGGATGGATAGTGCCTGAGCCCAAGCGGCTAATCCATTCTCGTACGTGGCACACTACCTCTTGTGTTTTCCACGGGGTGGGCGTTGTTCCGACGATTGCGGCTTGGGCATTTCTCGCCTAGGTAAAAGCTTCACCAGTTCCCTCATCATTTCCGCTCGTAATTCGGCTGGCTGCACTGTCTCGAGCGGGAAACCTGCCATGACCCATGGCCCGCGTCCCCTAGACGGCGGGGCGTAGCTAGCAACGCACCACTGTGCGCCGTGGTCCCAGAACTCGAAGAGGGGTCGTTCACGTTTCAGCCGCAAAGCATCGCATCCCGTGGCGGGATAGGCATCTCCCTCTCCCCTATCCAGAGAAAACTCTTTTCCGGCAAAGGGAGCTTTTGCTGCTCCGGTCAAAGCAGACACGAGACGTAAACTCTCCGTCGTGGCTTGAGGAATCCAGGGGGGAGCAAACTTTTGAGACTTCTTTGCCCTTTGCGAGCTGCTCAGGTCCGACGAGGCTAAACACTTCACCACATTCGTCCCACAGATGACAAGCCCTCCACCTTTCGCGTTGTACGCGTCGAGCTTCTTGATCAGCGTTGTGTTGAAGGGTGTCTCTGCTGGACTCTGTTTCCCAAGAAGGATCATCACGGCTGAATAAGTGGTCGGCGTAAGCTCAAGGCGGGACAACAGTTTAACATCACAGGAGTTGAAGTCGCATCCGGCCTCAGCCAGAGCTCGTCCCCAGTGGGCAACATAATTCTGGGCATTCATTCGTCGCGGGATGACCCTAACGAATTCGCCCCCACCTCGCAAGGTAGCTCCAAGTCCGGCCGGCACCGTCTGCGAAAGGACGACATCCTCAGAAAAAGTGGAAAAGGCGTAGGCAAGAAGATAGCATGGGGCTGTTGTGGTTTCCGAGAAACGAGCGCCAAGAAGCGCGGAACGGCGGCTCTCTCCTCCCTCGTTTATGGCCGTGAGAGAGAAGAAGTGCGCTTTGCCAGGCTCTAGTCCTTGAATGAGCACACCGGTTGTTGCGCCAACATCGTAGCCTCCGGTTAGTCCGAAACCATCCGGAGACCGGTAGACTCGATACCCAGTCACTCGAGAGTTCTCAGTGCTCAACACCGGTGAGGGCGGCTCCCACTCCAGCCACAGCGAAGAGCTGGTCACCGCTGCTGCGAGGAGAAGCTTTGGTGCTGCGGGGGGCATAGGCTGATCTGCGGGCAGACTTCCTTTGGAGAACAAAAAACGTGTTACGGCTTTGACGGCGGAGTCAGCGACGAGCTGCCGGAACCGTGGATGGCGGATGAAGGCCGCATCGGCTGGGTTATCATGAAACGCTGCCTCTATAATGGTGGCACACATTTCATTTGCAATGGCATCCCTGCGGATTTCGCCAAAATTAATATGCGAGGCCGTGAGACGTTTGCGCACCACCCATGAAGTAGGCCACTCCACAGCGCTCGTGGTGAGGACATCTTCGTTGAGCTGCTGGGCAACAAGCTCCGCCAATTCAACCTGGTGATCCGGACGCTTGTCCTCGTCCTTATTGAACAATCCCACCACACCGCGTCCGCCCGCCGCATTGGTGTGGAAACCGATATAGATCCGATCGAAAAATCCTCCTTCTTTTTCACGATTCATAAACGCCGTCATGCGTGGAGGCGTTCCCACATTGCTGTCCTGATCTGATGCCTCAAAGGGGTCAAAGATGGGAGGCGCGCCCACCGGCAACATACGCTCCACCCAGTAACGAGAGGCTTCTTCCTCGCGGGGGTAACCGGAGATTGTGCCGCCGCGGGTGACGTTTCCCATGCCGTTTCCGAAGCGGATTGCGTCCGCAACAACAACGTGGCGTCCATCAGCCAGTTGTGGCTCCTGAACCCAGTTTGAGATCTCAACAAACCCTGACCATCCTTTTTGGAAGTAGTACTCGCCGAGAAAGACCCAGCCTTTCCCAACGCGGCGGTGATCAATGCGCACTTCGGAGACGCCCGCAGCATGATGAATGCGATAAAGCTGGGGCACACGGTCCGCCCCGTCGCGCACCCAGCAATAGACGGGGTAAAAATCGGCCTTAGGAATAAAGGGCTGGTACACGGCACGTGCGCTCTCCGTGGTTTCAGCGATAGCGAACCGATAAGGCACACTGTCATAGGGAGCGCCATAATACATGGCGGATCGCGAGTCGAACCACGTCCCCTCGAAGGTAACATGTTTGCTGTCGGTGTTGTCTACGACGCGCTCAATCGGCTGGTTTCCCAACGGCCTCAGGGGAACAATCGTTGCGCCCACTCGCCAAAGTGTGTCCGCAAAGAGATTGAGCTGGTCGAGGTTCCCGTAGTCCTCAACAATGCCATGTGTGAGGGGCCGTTGAGTGTACCACAATGTTGTGCTCGTATTATCGCATGTCCATCCGTGGCCCCCAGAACAATAGACGATTTTTCTCTCCAATAAACCGTTCACACGTTTTTGCACTGGATCGCGCCAAGAAATGGCCGGACGGCCAAGAGCATCAACTGCAGGAGGCGGAAGGGACTCAGGGGCGAAATGCGTGCTGCGGCGGAAATTGAGTGGCCGTGTCAGCGCCGGAGACGTAGGGATCTCTTCGTGGAAGTCATCACACCGAGCCGAGCGTTCCACAGCTTGGCGCGCGACAAATTTTCTCCAAAGGTCGAGAGCCTGCCGGAGCAAGTCGGTCCCTGACGTGTCAGGGAGACCTCCTTGCTCGTTGAGCGCGGCTTTTGTTTCAACCGCTTCTGGTGTTATCGAGCGGGTTGTCACTCGATCTTGTGCTTGTCCAAGGGGCACGAACAACAAAATAGCAATGAGTTTTATTAACAAAATAGCGCAATCATGCTTCGGAGATTGCATAGAAACTCCCTTGCCTGAATTCTGGAGGTATTCGCGCCTCCAGCAGAAAAGGGAGAAAGGAATTCGGCGCGTTGTCAAAATGAGAATAGAGGGAAATGCTCAAGTGGCATTTCCCTCCTCTGCGCGATGTTTTCGTGTCTATTTTCAGGGATAACTAGCAGCGGTAATACTGGAAATGACCCGGTACCCAGCGCCAGCGCGTGACTGTGTGGCATCCAGCTGGTTGCCGCACAAAGTATCCGCCACTGACAAGAACCTGCTCCCAGCAGCAGCCTGTCCACACCCAGTCATAGACGGGCGGAACCCATACTTCGCACTCGCAGCATTCCGTCACTGTATAAGGGGCCCAGAAGCCTGGCACCCATATTCGGCAATCTCCGTAGTCGATACATCCGTCAATCCATCCCCAACCATAGCAGAAATAACGCCCTCCGACGATGACTCCATCGAAGCCGCCATGACGCACGTGCCCGACACTGATGAAGACATTGATGGCCCAGTGATGATCATAGCGATGGCGTCCGTCCCAATATTCCCAATGGAACCCCACAAAATCGATACCACCCCCCCGGCGTGGCGGCGGCGGGCAAAACCACCGCTCATGCCGG